>Ga0222660_1000014_pt1 | contig 141414 bp, 196 predicted proteins | sample AntAcemetagen549_FD_179832 | JGI IMG/M metagenome (GOLD analysis project Ga0222660, IMG submission 179832) | Saline water microbial communities from Ace Lake, Antarctica - #549 | ecosystem: Environmental > Aquatic > Non-marine Saline and Alkaline > Saline | place: Antarctica: Ace Lake...
GTAAGATGAAAGAACTGCTCGGCGATATTGACGAACTAACTAGCGACGAGTTCAGTGACAAGTACAGCATGTCCAAAGCAGAAGCAAAAGCAAAGTTCAACTTTGGAGATGAAGAAGTTAACGAAGGCGACGGTATCTATCACGACTGCGCTACAAAATTTGAACACAAAGTTTACGGTGAATGCACAGTACTTCCGGGAGAGCATACTCTACTAGAAGATGGAACTGTAACACACTATGATGCTACTTTTATTAAAGAAGGTAAAACCCGTATTGTACGCAATGTAGCAGTTAAGAATATGCACAATGTCGTTTCAGAAGGACACACACATGCCTCTAAATCAACACGTGACAAGAAGATGAAAGAGTCTGCTATTGCTGAAGGTGCTGACGGCAAAATGCCATCAAAGAAGCATGTCATGGACATGTGCAAAGATGGAAAGTCTGAAAAAGAAATGTTAGAAATGCATGCTGATGCAGACAAAGATAAACTAAAAGATTTAATCAAGACTTGCAAGGAAGAAATGAAAGACTCTAAACAGTCTGCTATTGCTGAAGGTGTTGCTAGAATTGAAGAAAAACTGTTAAAAGAATTTACAGAGTTTAAAGAAGGAAAAGCGTTTGCCGCCAGTGGTGTACGTGCTGACAAACGTGGCAAGTATAATACTGCCCCACAGACATTTTATCATGTTAAGCTAGAAAAAGACAACGTTACAAAAGCAGAACGTATCCTTGCAAGCGACGGTGATTCAGAGTCAGATGTTAAAAGCAATGCAAAACGTGATAACCCAGGTTGGAAAGTAGTAAGCGTTCGTAAACTTGATGAAACTGCCAAGCAAAAAGCAAAGCCAGATTATTTAGATTTAGATGGTGACGGTGACAAAAAAGAGCCAATGAAGAAAGCCGCCAAAGACAAAAAAGCAAAAGAAAACAAGTAGGCTAGTCGAATGCGTCTAAGGGAGTTTAAAGGACCAGAGAAAAAGGGTATAAATTGGGACAGGATAATAAAAGACAATCCAATTCTTAAAGATATACTAAAAAAAATTACGCCTGGCACTGTGGCAAAAATCCTTAACCCTAACAAGGTTATGCAACTTATCACCACAATATTTAGTTCCGGCCAATTAAACAAAGGTGAGCAAGCAGAATTAGATAGAATAAAGGATTTGGCAAAGAGCTATGCAGATTTAGAAGATGCGTTTGGTACAGAGGTAGCTCCCAAAACTCTACCAAAGAGATCAAAAACAAAGATCGAACCAGGTGATACTCCGTTGCCACAAAGGCAAGCAGAGCCGAAGCCAGGTAAGATAGACGTTCCAGAGCCAGTTATACCTAAGGTTGAACCACAGCCTCTTATTAAACCAGGACTGCTACCAAAGAGATCAAAAACAAAGATCGAACCAGGTGATACTCCGTTGCCACAAAGGCAAACAACACCAACACCAACACCTGGTAAGATAGACGTTCCAGAGCCAGTTATACCTAAGGTTGAACCACAGCCTCTTATTAAACCAGGACTGCTACCAAAGAGATCAAAAACAAAGATCGACCCAGGTACTAACGCACCGCCGGTGCGTTCTCAGACGAAGACCTCACAATCAACAACAATAAAAGCACCAACAGTATCAATACCAAAAACAGGTGAACCAAGTATACGTAATCGTAATCGTAATCGTAATAAATTGACCCCGGTCCTAACACCAGTTGGTGACACGGATACGGGAGTTGATCTCTATGGATGGATGGCTAATCGAGGTTCGTATTATGATTGGGATAAACCCGGAGTGCCTCTTAAAGAACAACAAAGTTACACCAAAGAACAGTATGCAGATCTCGTGCGCAAATACTCTAAACAATATGGTGTGCCAGAATCATTAGCTCTACATGTCCTTAATCGAGAAACAGGAATATACGACCCAAACAAAGCGGCCACGATTAAGAGCAGAGCGGGGGCAGTAGGACCCATGCAACTACTTCCCCGGTACGCAAAAGACTTTGGTATTAAAAAGCGAGATCTCACTAACCCAGTAAAAAACATTGAAGCAGGTGTTAGGTATCTTGCAAAGAACTATAATAGGTTTAGTGAGAATCCTCAGCATGCACTTATGGCATATAATTGGGGACCAACAGCAACAGCCAACTGGCTAGCAAAAGGCGGCAAAGGGAATATACCACAAGAAACACGTGATTACATTTACGGCAGTGAAGAAAAAGGTTGGGCTCCTTATAACGATGATTTTACCCAACAGATCAATGCTTATTTAGGAACAAATGCACAATCATATCTAGAAAAACAGACACTCGCTCCACAGCTAGATACAAGAAAACTTGATCCGCAACAAATGGCAACTGGCGCCGCGCAAGGATTCGATACAATAGCACAGACTGCACAAGATTATGCTAAAAAAGGGTATGATTATGTTGCTCCTATAGCAAAAGATTTAGGTAAGGCAGCTGGCACCATTGGCAAAGAAGTATACAAAAAAGATATAGAGCCTGTGTTTAAAAAAACTTCAGATTATTTGAATAAAAAATGGCAAGACTTTAAAACGGACGCAATGGCAACAAGTGCCGGAACAGACACAGCCACTATTGCAGGAGCAGGCGATACAGGTGAGTTGCCAGATGTTATAGAACCACGTTCACCAGCGCCTCGACCACAAACACAGGGTGGTCCTATTAGGGATAAAGCAAAAGAATCTGCGCCACCAGGCGACAAGTATGAGCGCATGGTTAAAGATATTAAAAAAGGCTATACCAAAGACGGCAAGTTAACCGACACAGAACGGGGTATAGCCTACGCTACAGCATGGAATTTGTACAATAAGCGTAAAGGCAAAAAGAGCTAAATACACTATCCTAGGGGAAACAAATGAAAGATTTAAACGATTTATTAAAATTATCTGGTATGACCCAGCTCAACGAAAGTGTTGAAGTTGAGGAAGCATACGCTAACGAACCAGATGAAGAGTATCAAACAGTTGACACTATTATACGTCAAGGTACAGACCTAAACAGAGAAAAGCGACAGCACCCAGTTGCTGGGTTTACAGGTGACAATCCGCTTGCTGAAGAAGAAAGCGATGAAGATGAAGTACGTGAACTTGTGCTTTTTATTGACAACGATAGTCAACTATACCAACAACAAGGCGAGCCTATCATGCGTAACCTTTCACGCAAGTGGGACAAAGGCATTTATGATCATGACCTAGCACAAAAGCTATGGTACTACCTAGCAGTTAACGGTGCTAAGAAGTATGGACAAGAACATGGCACAGGCAACGGTCTAAAAATGTTTAGTCCTGCTGTGCGTAGAGCAGCCGCTAAAGAGATGGCTGACAACTGGATGGAAGAGCTAAAAGCTGGCAACAAGATGGATGAAGCTGAAGAAGATTTAGAAGCAATGTTGGCTGAAATCTTAATTGGTGAAGAATCTGATGAAGAAGTCAACAGCAGACCTACCAGAGGTTATGTTAGTAACAAACTAGAAAAGACAGTTGCTGACATGGAAAATAGGGCTGATGGCGGTGCACATGCAGGTTTTGAACCAGTGAGCATAACAGTCCCATCTCCAGTTAAAGGACAAGAAAACGATCCAGTAACAGCTAAATTTTACCAGCACAGAGACAAGTAAACACAATGAAAACATTTAACGATTATCTAATAGCAGAAGAACACGCCAACGAAACCCCTAGCGTTGGTGATGTTTTTGAAATTGAAATGGCTCGTGACGAGACTTTAATTGAAACCACTGTAGTAGAAGTTTTAGAAGATGGTATTGTAATCAACGCAGATGACGCTGTTATGAAAATGTTTGAAGACGCTGGATACTTGCAAGAGTACAATACTGGCATGCCAGCACCAAGCGGTGGTAGTAAGAGTGCCATGGGCAGTGCTTATAAAAAAGCAAACACCCAGCAGTCTAAGCCAGGCGAGTTGGCAGAAGGCAAGATGAAAGAATTACTTGGCGATATTAACGAACTCACACACGATGAGTTCAGCGGCAAGTACAACATGTCCAAAGACGAAGCAAGAGAAAAGTTTGACATCAAAGATGAAGAAGAACTTGATGAAATGTCAGCCATGCGTCGATTGGCCGGTATGATGCAAGACAAAGAAAACATTAAGAATACACGTATTCCCGGTCATGACGAACGCAGAATACAAGTTGATCTAATAGACCTTACTGATGAAGAATTTGAAGCCAAGCATAAAATGTCAAAGGCAGAAGCAGGTGAAAGGTTCAACGAAGCAAGTGATGCTAGTGCAGAAGAGGAAGATGATTTCCATACTGAACTAGATGATCTTGTACATAAAACATTTGGACACAGCTCAGACGAAAAGAAAAAGAAAAAGAAAAGCAACAAACCATATGACTTGTACCACAAAACATTCTCTGATGCTATGCAACATGCTTATGCATACGCAATGGAAAATCTTGGTATTGAGATTGATCCAAATGAGATTGATAACGAAGTTGCAATGGGTCCCCCAAAACCAGCCACTGGTAAAACAAACTCTTACCGCCTATTAGGAAAAGATGGAAAGAAGGCTATTCAAGTACAGGTTTACAACACAGGTAACTCGTACGAATTGAACATGTACAAAGAACAAATTAACGAAGCAGATGTTGATAAAGGGTACATCAATATTGGTGGTGCTAGAGTAAAAGCTGATAAGGCTTCTATACTACAACATTTTAAGAAAACATTTCCTAATGTAACTAAAATTAAAAAAGATCCACAGCATGGTTGGGTTCCAGTTTTTGATAATGAGCTAGACGAAGCAGAATACCAAGGTCGTGAAGTTACACTTAACAAGCCAACACGTGGTGATGTTAAAAAGTCTAAGGTATATGTTAAAGATCCAAAGACAGGCAACGTAAAAAAAGTCAACTTTGGACACGGCGGTACAAGTGCTAAACGTGCCGGCCAAAAAACAATGAGTATTAAAAAGAGTGATCCAGCAAGAAGAAAGAGTTTTAGAGCAAGACACAATTGTGATAATCCGGGACCAAAGACCAAGGCTCGCTATTGGAGTTGTAGGGCTTGGTAGTGTAGTACATTTAGTAATATAAAATAATAATAATTACAGTAATTCAAAAGGAGCAATCAAGATGCAACACAATGAGTATGACGTAGTCGTCATTAAAGTAGTTGATGGCGATACCGTAGACGTAGATATCGATTTAGGATTTGGCGTTTGTCTTAAGGACGAGCGTGTACGTATTATGGGTATTGATACCCCGGAGTCAAGAACAAGTGACCGAGTAGAGGACTTGTTTGGTGAAGCAGCCAAAGCAAGACTAAAAGAACTTATGAAACACGGTGGTAAACTTATTACCACAGAAGACAAAAGTGGCGAGGATATGAAAGGCAAGTTTGGACGTATCCTAGGCGACTTCAAAGTAGAACACAACGGCGAAATGAAACGTGTAACTGAAATCATGGAAGCAGAAGGACATTGTGTTCCTTACTTTGGCGGAAGCAAAGAAGATACACAAGCCGCACATGAAGTAAACAGAGTGCGTCTACTAGCAGAAGGCATTGTTACTCAAGAAGCGTATGAAAAAGCAGTCAAACAAATGGAAAAGAAATAACTTAGAAATTGTAGTCTGTGGCGACAGTTTCTGTTCACGTGATGAGAATGCACCAGGCAAACACTTCAGTGAACAACTTGAAGGCACAGTAACCAACCTAGCACGTGGCGGGATATCCAATTCCGCCATTTTTATGCAACTACACAAAGCATTAACACTAGATCCAGATGTAATCATCTATTCTGTTACAGACCCTGCCAGGATGACAGTACCAGCAAAACCAAATTGGAATGCACAGTTTTCCACGGGCGATCCACTAGCAAACATCAGATACAAAGTAGACGGACCAGAACCTTTTGTGAGCCATACTATCCCTTGTATAATGGGAGAAATGGATTTAGGCTTAGACCCTGCTGTAATTGACGCTGTTAAAAGTTATTTTAATGTATTGTATGATGCAATGTTGCAGGACTTTTTGGATAGAGAAATGTTTGCAGGGTACAAGAGTCGTGCCAAACAGCAAAACATACAGGTAATCAACCTTAACAATCAAGTCACTGAAGTGTACGATGAAGCAAGAGATCTAAACGACGATCCTGTGCCTGAAGTGTTTCACACTACCTACCCTACCCAAACGGTAGCCGCTGAGAAGATTATGAACTTGATCAACACATAAATAATAATATGACTATAGCAGAACTACAACGGTTAGCAGGCATTACTGAGAAGAAGAAATCAAAGTCTTTCAGTAACATCAGTTATACTGCGGCCGAAAAAGCTAAAATAATGAAAAAAAGAAAAATTAAACCAGGCACGCCTGAATGGTTTAAGTTGTGGTTTTCGAGACCCTATCTCACAGGCGAAAAACCTTACTAAGCAACCTTTGCTTTTATACCTAAATACTGTTCCCACTTAGGGTCTTTGATTTCTACATGACTGTTGCGCCATGCTGATGCTAGTCCCCAATAGTCTGGTTTAAACGGTTTGCGTATCGGCTTTCTCAGTTTATCAGCCTTGCGACTATTGCAACTCTTACATGAAGTTACACAGTTCTCCCACGACGTTTTGCCATTTAGGCTACGTGGGATAACATGATCTATGGATAAATCTTTGAAGTCAAACGTATCTGCACAGTACTGACACTGATATAAATCACGCAAATAAACATTTGTTCTACTGAAACGTACATAACGTTTAGGATTAAAGTATTCCTTGGTAACTGCTACACTAGGCACATTTAAGGTAAGTTTTTCGCTGTTTATGTGCCAATCAGGATAGGTTTCCAGCACTTGTATGCGGCCTAAGAACATCAATTTAACTGAGTGGTGCCAATGTATTACAGACAGCGGCAGTACTGAAATGGGGGTGTAATCTTTGTTTAGTAGCAGAGTATCTGACATAAGTACTGTATATAAAGTATATATCATTATGTCAAACGAAGCAAACATTATTAAGTCTCCTTACCAGAAGGTAAGCTTCACAGAGGAGCAAATACAGGAATTCATGAAGTGTGCAGACCCAGACACCGGGCCGACCTTCTTTATGAGTAACTTCTTTAATATACAGCACCCCACAAGAGGTAAGATGCTGTATAAGCCATTTGAGTACCAGGATAGACTGATCAACGCTTACCATACAAACCGATTCAGCATTAGTCTTATGCCCAGGCAGACTGGTAAAACAACCACTGCCGCTGGGTACCTGCTATGGCGGGCCATGTTTAACCCAGATAGCACAATTCTTATTGCCGCACACAAGTACACAGGTGCGCAAGAGATTATGCAACGTGTTAGGTATGCATACGAACTTTGCCCGGACTATATACGTGCTGGTGTTGTTAGTTACAACAAAGGCAGTATAGACTTTGAAAACGGATCACGTATTGTTTCACAAACAACCACCGAAACAACTGGACGAGGTATGAGTATTACACTGCTATATTGTTTAGGTGGAGACACTATTGTTCGTATTCGAAACAAACAAACGTTGGCAGAAGAAGATATTACATTAAAGGATTTATGTATTAAACTTTATAGTCCAGATGAATATTCAGGTGATGAATTTGCATTCGTATAAATACAGTATGAACAAACTAGAGCAATTTAAACGTAGAAATCAAAAAAGAAACTCGCAACTATATTCAGATTACTTAACAGAAAATATAGATTATATACTTTGTCCAGTAAGTAACGAGCGATTAAGTATGATAAAAACAACATACATTGAACGTGTACTAGAGATGACCGTAGCAGAATATGACAAATTGTTCCCTGGTGTTAGAGGTGTAACGCCCGCCCGCCGAAAAAATATCAAAGATGGCTTAAAAGAAATAGATAAGACTAGTGGATTAACGAAGCACCAGCTGGCATGTGTTAAATCAAAACAGACATTATCCAGTCTGGATTCAGACGGTGTATCAGGATACGCCAAACTAGGCAAAAAGACCCGTGCTACTCATATGAACAATATAGACCAATTTGGCAGAAACGGTTATTCACAATTAGCAACACATGCTATTGTAAAAGGCAATAACACTAAGGTTAAGAAAGGAATTATATTAGATCCTGCACTACGAAACGAATTTTACCGTTATAAGTCAATAGTATTATATCTTACCGAAAAACAGCGATCAGCTATAACAACTGGATACAAAACAGGAGTTGCTGGAGTTGCTGGGGCCTACCATATAGACCATATATATTCTATACTACAAGGATATAAAGATAATGTTAGTCCATTATTGATAGGTAGTAAAAGTAATTTACAAATGTTGCCTTGGCATGATAATTTATCAAAACATGGTAAGTGTACTATAACCTTGGATACTTTATTCAACCGTGCTAGTTATAATATAGATAGATCAAAAAGTGAATTTGATGTTTTTTTAAATATGATTCGTTATGACATAAAAGAATCTGCATTGGTTAGTGGTGCAATGCTAATAGAGAGGTTTAATGAAACAAACTTACGCACCTAATACAGAATACCAAATTTTTACACCCAACGGTTGGGAAGATTTTGAAGGCATTTTTGTAAATGAAACTGCAAATAAAGACTCTCGAAAAATAACATTTAATGATGAGTCGTTTATTATTGCTACCCTTGAGCATCGATTTTTTATCAGTAATACTGAAATTAAAGTAAAAGATATTGTACTAGGTGATAAATTAGATTCTGAAAATACTATTAAAATAGTAACAGCATTAGAAGATATGGTATTAGAAGACACATACGAAATATTTAATGCAGAGAATCATGTCATACTAGCAAATAAGATTAATTCTCATCAATGCGACGAGTTCGCATTTGTTCGACCCACCATTGCTAGAGAGTTTTGGACATCCATATCACCCACACTTAGTACTGGTGGTCAAGCAATCATTACATCAACACCAAACAGTGACGAAGATCAGTTTGCGTTTATATGGAAACAAGCCAACAAGAGTGTAGACGAGTATGGTAACCCAACCAAAAACGGGTTAGGTATTAATGGTTTCTATGCGTACAAGTCAGACTGGTGGGAACATCCTGACAGGGATGACAAGTGGAAAGAAGAGGAAATGGGGCGTATCGGTGAAGAACGCTTCAGACGAGAACACGGATGTGAGTTCTTAATTTACGACGAAACACTGATTAACAGCACCACACTGATTGACATGGAAGGGAAAGGTCCCATAGAGAAACAAGGACAAGTGCGTTGGTATAAAAAACCTCAAAAAGGCAAAACATACGTAATTGGGTTGGATCCAAGTCTTGGCACAGGTGGTGATCCCGCGGCTATACAAGTATTTGAATTGCCTACAATGATACAATGTGGCGAATGGCAACACAACAAAACACCAATACAAAGACAAATTGGTATCCTAAAGGAAATTTGTGACTACATTGCGGAAATGACACAAACACCCAATAACATTTATTATAGTATAGAAAACAACACACTTGGCGAAGCAGGACTGGTAGTGATCAGTGATATGGGTGAAGAGAACATCAAAGGCACATTTTTAAGTCAGCCTGTTACCCCGGGTTCGTCTAGACTACACAGAAAAGGGTTTACTACTACAAATAGGTCTAAGCTAACAGTGTGTGCAAAGTTTAAAAGTTTGATCGAAAGTAAGAAAATGATTATCAACAGTCAAAACTTAATTAGTGAACTTAAAACATTTGTGGCGCACGGTGCTAGTTTTAGCGCAAAACAAGGCGAACGTGATGATTTGGTCATGGCCAGTTTATTGGCATTAAGAATGACACAGGCACTACAGAGTTTTGACAGTGAACTAGATAGTCACATGCGTGATGGTGCAGATGATTTCCAAGCGCCGATGCCCTTTATAATGATATGAAAATTACTCCGGTTGACAGTCAACATAATCTATTTCTAGTAGAAGACATTTATCCGCAAGATTTGATCGACCAAATTAGTCAAGTAGACTTTATGGAATATGATTGGGAGTTGCAAGAAGGGCAATTGGATTGGCCTAGACGAAAATTATTACCACCCCAAGACAGCATATTGTTTGAATTGGATAAGCATCTCAATACCGTGCGTCTTGATATTGCAGATTCAATGAATGGACACTTTCCGGAATATGATTGCTGGAGTAGTTTTTGGCTTGATTACTCTCCATATACTTGTAAAATGCACACAGATGGTGACATACCAACAGCAATGCAGATATATCTATTAGATAATGCAGGGTCAGAACATGGTACAGTGTTTTATAACCCAGACAAAACAATACGTTATACGTTCCATTACAAGGTTAATACAGGTTACTTCATGTTGAATGGCTCAGACCAATATCACGGAGTTCCTAACGTACTCCCTAAGGACCAATTGCGCCTAAGCAGTTACACCTACTTCGGCTCTTTTACGCATAAATAATGTAATGCGTGAATTAGACAACATATCAGCTTCTTTATTTGAAAAAATCCGTGCTCGTTTTGACAACATTAGTCTTGGGAACAACAAGGCTAACCGTACTAGCGACCCCGAACTTGCAAGATTTTTTAACTTTGACTACGTAGGAGAAGATGGAGAGAATTACGGAAATGTTACTATTAGTATCATTGATGAACAATCACTTAAAGTTTATTATGGTATGAACATAACAGAAGAAATGTCCGATCTCGACACAAAAAAATGGTTTATGTTCTTAAAGGATTTGCGCATGTTTGCAAAAAGAAACATGTTAAACTTTGATGTCCGTGATATCAATCGTAGTAACCTTGATTTAAGAAATATAAAACAACAAAGTGTAGCAGATGGTACTTTGGACTCAGACGAGGTAGTATCAGAAGCAAAGTTGTATGGTGACAATAGAGACAAGCATACCAGTTATGCAAACTTAGGTGAGCATAAAATTATTATTAAACACGTAGAATCAATTGACCCAGACAAACATGGTGCTCGTGCCAGAAACATCAGCAAGGTTTTTATTGAAACACCAGTAGGAGAACGCTTCTTACTTGATCACAAAAACCTACATGGTGCTAGGGCATTAGCGAATCACCTAAATCGTGGTGGCGAAATTAACGATAGCGGTAGCGAAGTTATCGCTGAGATGGTTAAAGAGATGAGTGCTATGCGACACTTTGCTCGTAACATGAACAACAGAACATTTGAAGACACAGAAACAACACGCATGGTCGAAGCGGCACTTGCTCGCTATCAAGAAGTTAAAAAGAATTTGGAAAGTTTCAAAGGATCCAAAGGACACGGGATATTGTTATCCATGGCAGAAAACTATGCCAAACCAGAAGACGACGTCGATATAGATGATTTGCGTGAGCGTTTTGTTAAGAAAATATACGACGATAGATTCAATGACGCACTACCGTATGTACAACGTGCGTACACAAGTCAATTTGAAGACTGGGCAACAGACGTAACAGAAGAAACATTTGGTCCAGCCGCAACCGATAAACTTTTAGAACTGTTTGACGATCCAATCACAACTGGTGTAGACGGACAAGACGCCATGGCCGCAATACAAGGTATTAGTATCGTGGATAACGATGATGTATCAGCTCAGTTACAAGAATTAAGCAAGCAAGGACCAGATGTAGATGCAAGACCAATGATTTCTGCCTGGCTAGCCCAAAACGGTGAATCAGACCTAGCAGAAGAACTTGAAGCAATACTGCAATCACAAGCAATAAACACAACCGCTCCTGCACCACGCCCACAAGAACCAGACAATGACACATATGCGGCATCAACAATGCCAGCTGGTAATGGCGATCCAGTAATACCTAATGCCATGAACGAAGATGAAGATTTAGACATGATTCGTTGGTTAAGTGGTTTGGATAAAAAATAATAAATTTCTCTTTGACAAGATAAATAAAACTGTTATAATATTGCACAGTGCAGTGTTATATCTAGGCACATTTATTAAGGCATTTTATTAAGGAGAAATACATTATGGCAACATCATTGGCTGAAATCAGAGCAAAACTACAAGCGCAAGACACACGCAGTGCAGGCGGAGGAAGATCACCGGGCGACAACGCCATTTATCCGCATTGGAACATATCAGAAGGTTCCAGCACTAGAATTAGATTCCTACCAGACGGCAACTCAAACAACGACTTCTTTTGGGCAGAACGCCTAATGATTAGACTTCCATTTGCAGGAGTTAAAGGGCAAGCAGACAGCAGGCCTGTTATTGTACAAGTACCTTGTGTAGAAATGTACAAAGAAGCATGCCCCATTCTAGCAGAAGTACGTGGATGGTTTAAAGACGCAAGTTTGGAAGACATGGGTCGTAAGTACTGGAAGAAGAAAAGTTACTTGTTCCAAGGCTTTGTGCGAGAAAATGCTCTTGCTGATGACAAGGCTCCAGATAATCCTATTCGTAGGCTTGTGATTAGTCCGCAGATCTTTAACTTGATCAAATCGGCACTAATGGATCCAGAACTAGAAAATCTTCCAACTGATATTACAGCAGGATTAGATTTTACAGTTACAAAAACCAGCAAAGGCGGCTATGCAGACTATAGCACCAGCAAGTGGAGTAGACGTGAGTCAGCATTAACAGCAGACGAACAAGCGGCTATTGACACACACGGTTTGTTTAATCTTAGTGACTTCTTACCAAAACAACCTGGCGAAGTTGAACTTAAAGTAATTAAAGAAATGTTTGAAGCCAGCGTTGACGGACAAGCATATGACGCAGAACGCTGGGGGCAGTATTATAGACCACCAGGCATGATGGTAACAAATGCGGCACCAGCAACCAAGAGCGAAGAATCATCACCTTCTGTAGCACAACCTACGCCTAGTGCGGAGCCTGCTACACCCGCTCCTGTTGTTGAAGCCGCACCCGCTCCTGTTGCTGAAACTGTAACAGCAGAAGCACCAGCAAACGATTCGAGCAAACGTGCCGAAGACATATTGGCAATGATTCGAAATCGTAGTAAGTAATACTATTAATTATAATAGTACTTGTGTTAAATATGTTGGGGTGTTCTTTGCCCCAACATATTACTTTTTGTAAAAAATGAATCCAGTTAAATCTATTACATTTGGTCTTGATCCTTCAGCACCACCTGCTTTCTTGTTGGATTGGGAACTAACTAAAAAATGCAATTTAGATTGTTCTTATTGCGGCATCGGCGAGTTTGGCGGACACGACAATAGCACACAGCACCCACCACTGGAAGAGTGCGTAAAGTCAATTGACTTTATGTATGCGTATGTGGACCTGTACATGCAGTACAGAAAAGAAAGTAATAGAAAAGTTGTATTAAATGTTTACGGTGGCGAAAGTTTAGTACATCCACAAATTCTAAGAATCTTAGAACTTGTCAGAGAAAAATATCAACAGTATAAAGATCGATGGGAACTAACTGTTACCTGTACAACAAATGGTATTGTAGGTACACGGATGTGGAGTAAGATTATTCCACATATAGATGAGTTTATTGTAAGTTATCATCCAGAGAACATACCCAAGCAAAAAGAGCAGTATAAGAAAAACATCCTGCAACTGAAAAAGATAAACAAACGTTTCAAGTGTGTGATGCTAATGCACAACGATAAAGAAATGTTTGATGACGTAGAACGTATGGTACAGTATTGCAAGGACAATAACCTACCATTCTTTCTTAAACGGCTAGACAACACAGAAGAACAATGGGCCTATACCGGCAAGCAGTTTCAAAAAATACAAGCAAACTTCACAAGTAACGAAGTTGAAGGATCCGACGAAAAAGTATTAAGCATAGCAAAAGGTAGAGCTTGCTGTGGCGGACGTAAGATGTGTGTAAATGGCAACTATAAAGAAAACTTGCTGTATATTAACAAGCAAGGATTCAAAGACTGGAACTGTAGTGTTAATTGGTACTTTTTGTTTCTAAGACAGTATAACGGTAAAGTTTATTCTAGCACAAAAGATTGTTTAACGAATGTAACTACTAACCGTGTTGAGCCGTTGGGTAATATTGATAATTACCAGGTAATGTTAGACACACTTAGAAAACAACTAGAAACTAAAAGCATGCCAGTAATCAAATGCGTAAAAAGCATTTGTGTTTGTGGATATTGTGCGCCAAAAGCTACTACAGAGTCTGAACTAAACGAACTTTTGAAATATAGAATAGACATTAATGTGTTAAAGTATGCTAAGTCAGATTGATACAATATTGTTTCCAGACTCATGCGAAGTATTGGAAGTTGCTCCAAGAAGATTTGTGTATCCTATACACAAAAACGGATCAACTAGTCTACACAACTCCGGGTTTAGGAAACTAGAACTAGAAGAAATAAAACAACTGGACATGATTGAAGTATTTGTTCGTGATCCTGTTGACCGTTATGTAAGTGGTGTAACCAAGTTTGTCGAAGACACTGAATTAGATGACTATACAGTTTTGCATTTTGTTGATAACTATCTGTTCCTCAATAATCACTATGCTCCACAATTTTATTGGCTACTTAATTTACAGCGTTTCACTGATGCTAAACTTATATTGCGTCCGCTGGATCAACTAAACACCATTACCAAATTACACCACAATATAAGTGATAAGAATAAATTAGTAAGGGTAAGCAATAAAGTACAATTTTACCTAAAACTTGATCAAGTATTAGTTGGTGAACTGTTAGGTAAAACTGTTACATTTAAACAGATAGTACAAACAATCAAACACCGTTATCCGGAAGTATACAAAGAAGTTATACAGAGATCAATAGACTTATGCAATGTCCTCGTTTAGACCATTTTGTAAGATTTAATCCAGGCGGGACCGTAAGCCGTTGTGGTCACATGGTTGATCCACCTAAGTTTGCTGGTCTTGACGCAATGGAGCAGAGTGATTGGTTGTATAACTTACGAAACCAAGAATGGCCTGCGGAGTGTGTGCGGTGCTATGACACTGAGAGCGTTAACGGTAAAAGCATTAGACAAAATGCTATAGAATTTGATCAACAGCAAGATAAACACAACTATCTCACAGTAGGTGGCATACTGGATAATGTGTGTAACAGTGCCTGTTTTACGTGTGATGCATCCTACAGCACAAAGATTGGTAGTTTAACCAACAAGATATATCCTGTAGTAGACAACAGCAACGCATACTGGAACTTACCACTTGATCGTGTGGTACACTTGGATATAAACGGTGGTGAACCAAGTGCAAGTAAAAATTACAAACGGATACTGCAAAACTTACCGCCTAACTTAAAATCATTACGATTAAACACAAATTGTAGTTTGGTCATAGAAGAACTTGAAGACATTGTAGCAAAGGGTATTGATGTAACTGTTACAGTGAGTTTGGATGGTATAGGAGATGTGCATGATTATGTACGCTGGCCTATCAAATGGGATAAGTTTTATAGTAACCTAATGATATACAAAAGCATGAATGTTAAACTCAACACCTGGACAACAGTTAGCGCACTAAACATACGGGACTTTAAGAACATAATTAAGTTTGTTAAACAAAACAAGTTAGAACACAGTTATGCATTTTTAGAAAAGCCAGATGTACTGAGTGTTAAGTACAGAAACAAGTTTACCAGTGCATGTGCTGGACAGTTTGATTTAGTAGCAACCCAAAGAAACAATAACTTTGAATTAGAAGCATTTTTAGAAGAACAAGATAAAGTTAGAGGGATTGATGAAGCCTTACGCTGAAATACCAGTAGACGTAACAGACATTGCCAATCAAATAGTTGATTATATATCAACCAACGACAGTATAAGTTTATACGAAGGTAGTCCGTGGAAGTTTTTAGACACACGTGACCTGTTAGTCAGTTGCCCTGCACTACTCTATTTCTTTAAACAGCATAAATTAGTAGTCAAGGATAGTGCAATAACATACATAACAGATAGCAATGATTTACCTATGCATGTAGATGAAAAGCCTGTTGTAGCAAAAATGAACTTTCCTGTGCTTAATGCCAAGGGCTGGACAAACAAATGGTTTACGGTAGACAATCTAGAAAACTATCCAAAGATTAAAAACCAATTTGGCAGTGAAGTATATGATTTATCCACAGCGGCAGGAGTGTTGTTAGCAGAATATCGTGACATGCCCTATCCTATAGTGTTCAACAGCAGTATTGCCCACAGTGTCGAACAATACTCAGACAATGCAAGGATACCAAGGATTGTAGCAAGTTTCACATTTCACAAGGAACCAATTGAATGGCTAGAATAGCAATAACAGGACACAGTGCTGGCATTGGCCGAGCATTTGCAAAAATTTACAAAGAACAAGGACATGAAGTTGTTGGACTTAGTCGTCGTGATGGTAATAACATTAGAAACACAATGAAAATGTTAAAATATATAGAGCCTTGCGACTTGTTTATTAATAATGCACAAGCTGGGTTTGCACAAACAGAACTATTGTTTGCTGTGTTTGGAGCATGGCAAGGAAAACTACACAAGAAGATCGTTAATATTAGTACACTTATGACAAGTGAACCAGTCAGTTGTTTGCCTGGGTTTGATATGTTAAAGTATCACGTGGAAAAAACAACACTAGAAGAAGCCATCCGCCAACTACGTGGACTGCATACTCTGCCTAAACTTTGCTTAGTCAAACCAGGAAAGGTAAACACACAAGGAGACAGTGGTGTAAACCCCGATGCATGGGCTAAACGTATTGTTGACATATTAGATTCAGGTAATGATATGCAAGTAGAAGAAATTGCCATTGGAGAATATTGGGAATGGAACCCAAAGATTACTTAACTAATCGTAACTTTTGTCCTATCCCGTGGACTGGGTTAATGTATAACTTTGACGGTAATGTTAAAACCTGTATCAGATCCAGTGCGCCCATTGGCAATATACGTGAACAAGGTATAGAACAGATATTAAACGGCGAAAACAATCAAGCAACACGGGTCAACATGTTAAACAATAAGCCAGGTGAACGCTGTGATCCTTGTTATGAACTAGAGCAAGGGGGAAATAAGTTTGATATTATTAGTGATAGAGTTTTTTACCTGCGCGAACTCAAGCAGGTGCCACTAGACACGTACGATAAGGTAGATGCGCATAGATTAGAAAAAATAGATGTGCGTTGGACCAATCTCTGCAACTTTAGTTGTGTGTATTGTAACGCAGACTTTAGCAGTCAATGGGCAAACGAGTTGGGTGTAAAAATAGACACACCCAACAAACAACAGCGAGACGACTTCAAAGCATATATCTTCAAACATGTGGATACACTAAAACATGTTTACATGGCTGGCGGCGAGCCCTTGTTAATGAAGGAAAATGAAGAACTACTAGAAAAACTATTATTAGTCAATCCAGATGTTAATTTGCGCATCAACACCAATTTAAGTCATACAAATACTCGTGTGTTTGATTTAGCGTGTAAGTTTAAGAACGTACACTGGACAGTTAGCGCAGAAACAATGGGCGACGAGTACGACTATATACGACACGGGGGACAGTGGGCAACATTTTGTCGCAATCTAAGAAAAATAAAAGATTCGGATCATAAAATTACATTCAACATGTTGTATTTTGTACTTAATCCCTTCAGTGTATTTAAATTTGTGGACAAGTTTATGAACGATTGGAACTTCCACCCAAACGCTTTTGTAATTGGCCCATTATTGTTTCCTGACTACCTAAATATTAGACATTTACCAGATAAGATGTTACAATTAGTCAAGCAAGAGTTAGAACAACGCATTGCAGAACATCCAGGATTTTTATTGGAAAATAGTTATCAAAATTTGTTGCGTTATATCGAGCAACCAATTGAAAAGAATTTAGCAGGAACATTTGAACAGTTAGCAGTAATGGACGCCAGACGTGGTGTTGATAGTAGTAAAATATTCATAGATCTATATAAGGAAAAATAAACATGGCAAAACCGTTTGATATAAGTAAATTTCGCAAGGGACTGACCAAGAGTATTGAAGGAATCAGTTTTGGGTTCAATGATCCAACAGACTGGGTAAGCACAGGAAACTATGCATTAAACTATCTTATCTCAGGAGACTTTTACAAAGGTGTTCCACTAGGTAAAGTTACAGTGTTTGCCGGAGAGTCAGGCGCAGGTAAAAGTTATATCTGTTCAGGTAATATCATAAAGTCAGCACAAGAGCAGGGTATTTTTGTAGTGCTGATTGACTCAGAAAATGCACTAGACGAAGCATGGCTAAAAGCACTTAATGTAGACACATCAGAAGACAAACTGTTAAAACTTAACATGGCTATGATTGATGATGTTGCTAAAACTGTTAGTGACTTTATGATAGAGTACAAAACACTAGCAGAGGAAGACAGACCCAAGGTGCTGTTTGTAATTGATAGTTTGGGTATGTTGCTAACACCCACTGACGTAGCACAGTTTGAAAAAGGTGATATGAAAGGTGATATGGGTCGTAAGCCCAAGGCACTAACATCACTTGTACGTAACACAGTTAACATGATTGGTTCGCTCAATGTGGGACTTGTGGCAACTAACCACACATACGCAAGTCAGGACATGTTTGATCCAGATGATAAGATCAGCGGTGGACAAGGCTTTATCTATGCAAGCAGTATTGTTGTTGCAATGAAGAAGATGAAACTTAAAGAAGATGAAGACGGTAACAAGATATCAGAAGTAAAAGGTATCAGAGCAGGCTGTAAGATAATGAAGACTCGTTACGCAAAACCATTTGAAGGCATACAAGTTAAAATACCGTATGAAACCGGTATGAACCCTTACAGCGGACTTGTGGATCTGTGTGAGAAAAAGAGTTTATTGGTGAGAGAAGGCAACAGCCTTAAATACACAACTTCATCAGGTGATGAAATCAAACAGTTCCGCAAGGCTTGGGAACGTAACGAAGGCGGGTCTTTAGACATCATTATGAATGACTGGGAAAATAAAGCCGCAGGCAAGGAAGTCGAAATTGTAGTAGAATCGGATGTTGATAACTTAGGAGAAGAGAACTATGTCGATTGATGTAGAAGTCCTAGTAGAAGCGTATACCATACTAAAGCAATATATTCCAGCGAAGGAGCGGCAAGAAGCCGCAGATAACCTAGTAAGTATGTTAAACGATGCTATTAACGATAAGGAGTTTAGGGAGTTTGGTCTTGCTGATAATTATACTAGCTCAGCAGTAACTGAGTTTGTTGATGATGAAGATAACGATTATTACGAAGAATAATGTGGTATAATAAAGTTGTAGCAGACCTTGCCAAGATACCAGACTTTATACGCCATTACGAGAAAGAACTGGATGAAGCTAAAAAGGAAACCTATATCAGTGGCAGCCTTGAACGTGCCGCGGCAAACCTTCCAGGCATAACAGAGCACCGTTTTAATCAATTGCAAGAGATTGAAGCAGTGCTAAACTTTTTGAATATTGAACTGCGCAAAATACGCAGGACATATTTTCAAAAATACTTAGAAGGATATCAACGAGCATTAAGCAGTCGAGATGCAGAAAAGTATGTAGATGGCGAGGATGATGTTATACACTTTGAGACATTCATCAACGAAGTAGCACTATTGCGTAACAAATGGTTAGGGCTAATGAAAGGCCTAGAAAGCAAAAACTTCATGATAGGTCATGTGGTTAGATTGCGTACAGCAGGAATGGAAGACATAGTATTATGATAACATTTAAGAATGAATTTGAATCACACGAACACAGTTTAATCACACTAGATCAACTATACGAATACGATAGTTTCTTGGATAGCCTTACTACTATTGCAGATTTTGGATGTGGCACAGGTAGGGATGTGCAATGGTGGGCAAACTTAATGACACGCGATGATCCCCCAAGACCACGTAACTATAAAGTGTATGCGTGTGACCGAGCAGTTGACAAGGTATTAGATGCCGAAGTGCGTGAATATGCAAATGTACACCCAGCAAATATTGATATTGACTCAGACGATCCACCGTTGAGCGTTGAAGTTGACTTTATATGGAGTCACGACACGTTTCAATACGTAATTAATCCTATGCGTACACTGGCTGCCTGGAATCGGCAATTGGTAGTAAACGGTATGCTGATGATGGTATTCCCACAGTCAACCTACACGAAATATGGGCATGAAGAAGTAATATACAGTGCTTCGCAAATGTACTACAATCACAATCTAATACACATGGTTTACATGTTAGCAGTGAACGGATTTGACTGCAAAGATGCATACATGAAAAAAGATGCAGATGATCCGTGGTTACACGTTGCAGTATATAAATCTTGTGAGCCGATGGATCCAAAAACAACAACTTGGTTTGATCTCGCTGACAAAGATTTGATAAACAAGACTTTTGTAGAATGTTTAAACAAGCACAGTTACATAAGGCAAGACAAGATACTTACCCAGTGGATCGACAAGGGACTTTACTTTAATAAACGATGAACAAAGTTGTACTATGTACCGGTGGCTACGATCCTTTGCACAGTGGCCACATAGCTTACTTTCGTGCCGCAAAAGAACTAGGCGACTACTTGGTAGTGGGCATAAACTCAGATGCTTGGCTTGAACGCAAAAAAGATCGTGCATTTATGAATTGGAATGAACGTGCTACTATTGTAAAGAATTTAGAAATGGTAGACTATGTTGTTGAATTTGACGATGCAGACGGCAGTGCGAGAGATGCTATACAAACAGTAAAACAAACTTGGGCAGGGCACGAGATTGTTGTTGCCAACGGTGGCGATCGTACAGCACAAAATGTTTTAGAAATGGATGTCGACGGTGTTACATACGAATGGGGTGTAGGCGGGACATACAAGATGAACAGCAGTAGTGACCTACTCACAGATTGGACAGCGTTCTGGGAAAAAACAGACAGTAGAACAGATCGCCCATGGGGACATTATGATGTGCTGTACAGTGTACCTGGAACCAAAGTAAAAACGCTTACAATAGAACCAGGACAAAGTCTAAGTCTCCAGCGTCACCGCAAGCGCACAGAGCTTTGGTTAATAGCACAAGGTCGTTGTTGTGTTGGGAATGTTGAGCTTAATACACACGATTACTATAAAATAAATCCAACAGTGTGGCACCAATTACGCAATCCATACAACGAGCCTTGCGTACTTGTAGAAATACAGTACGGTAGCGAATGCGTAGAAGAAGATATAGATCGGCACTAAATACACTATTATGCGAGCAAAAGAATTTATTATTGAAGCAAAAGGTGTGTTTGGCCGTAACCAAGGTGACCCTTTTGTACACGCAAACGGAGAAATAGCAGAGTTTGTAGACGTTGGTGCTTTTCCTGATTTACAAACACAAGGAAAACAGTACGACAGTCCTGAATCACGAGATAGTAGCATCTCTAATATTGAAAAAGAATATAACACAGTTATACAATGGGTTAATGCGCCTAACGCTACTAGTTTAGCATTTGCAGTTGCAAGAGTGCAAACTTCAGACGGCAAGGTTCTATTGTGGGGCAGGTACTTTAAACAAGTATCGCCGGACATGATGGGTAAATGGAGCAACAAAGAAGTCCCTGCAGGATGGTCATTACAAACCAAAGGTGCAAAGAAAGTTGCTAGTGGATTAGATCCGCAAACACTAATAGGATCAGAACAACAGTTTAAAGGGCCAGGATCTGTAATCCAACAAGTTGCTAGATCCGGCGACGAAGTTTTAACAAATGCACTAGAGCAAACAGCACAAGGCAAACTTGCTGTATTCCCGGGAATGGTAGATCAATTAGAAACTATCAGAGACTACTTTGGTGAGATAATGGGACCTGTTGCCATGATGGGCGGTATAGTTGGCGGCCAAGCAGATGAAGCAAAAGTTGCGTTAGCAGGCGGAACAGACTGGGCGAACATGCCTATCTTTTGGCCACAAAGTAAAAATCATAATCTAGTAGACAGTGTATTTGTAGCGCCAGACGGTGTAGAAATTGGTGTAAGTAGCAAAGGTGGCAAAGGCGCTGCCGCAAGTGTAAAGAACTTATACGATAGTGTACAGAAAAACAAAGATAACGCAGAGCTTATGCGTACAGTAGCGTATGCTAGAAAAATAGTTACTGCTATTGCAGAAAACACAGCAATGCAAGGACCGTTTGTATTGGGAGAAATGTTAGGTATAAGTACTCCTGCACTGCGTGACGAAGTAAACAGTTGTATAGAATCAGGTAAACGTGATTTTGACGGACTGAGTGAAGAAGCAACAAAGTTTGCAAGCACAATCAAGTCAGACCCCAGCAAGCCTGGTTTCAACACAGGATACGCTATACTAGCAGGATTAGCAAAAGCAGTTGCAGGCGTTGTCAACAGCAATCCAGAATTCACAAAAGGTGCGTTAGCACTCCTAAACACAGCCAGCATTGTTCAGCTATATACAAAAGTCGGCAAGAAAGGCGATGATGTTGCAGTTACATCATACGAAGCAGTTTATCCGCCTAACTTTAAAGGCACTATACTATTAGACAACGGTAAAACATACTACGGCGGAGTTCCTAAGGGTAAGTTCGCTTTTAAATTCAATTAATTTATGAAAACAATGCCCACACTGGAAATTACAACCATGATTGGCTGTCCACTCATGTGTAATTTTTGTCCACAAGAAAACTTACGAGACAAGTACGGTGAAGACACCAAGTACATGAGCTTGGATACATTTAAAACAGCACTTAGTAAAGTACCAAGCGACACACGTATAGACTTCAGTGGCATGGCAGAAGCCTGGGTTAACCCAGAAGCAACCAACATGTTGCGCTATGCACTAGAGTCCAATCATCGTGTTGCTATATACACAACACTGTATAACTGGACAACAGACACTGCTAACGAAGTATTAGAATTGTTGACATCACACAAACCGTTAGTAGACACGTTTAGTATACACTTTCCAGATGAGTACGGTAACATGAAAGGCTGGAAGTATACCAAAGAGTGGGAAGATGTTTACAACATCATGACCGGTGGTGTCCAGAGTGCAGGCATTAAACTAGAAGCAATGACCATGAGCGATCATGGCAAGATACACGAAGATCTACAACACCTGGGTGTGCAGTTGTACAACTGGTTTGGACACGATCGTGCAGGTAGTTTAAACAAACAACAAGTAGAAACAGATCAAGAAATCAAGTTTGTTGAACGACACGAAACACCAATACGCTGTAGCAAGACGGTAAACTACGATCAACATGTGCTTATGCCCAATGGCGATGTTGCAATATGTTGTATGGATTACGATCTAAAACATGTGATCGGCAACCTAAACAAGGACAGTTATTGGGACTTGTTTACCGGGCCGGGCATGACCAATCTAATAAGAGAAAATACCAAAACTTGTTTCTCAGACAAGAGCTTGTGCAAAAGTTGCACAGACGCATTACCGGACAAACTTACCTATCTAGTTGACATAGTATAAGCAATCGCTTATAATAGTGCTATGACTGAAAAAGAACGAGAGATATTGGGTATCACCCAAGAAGAGTGTGCTGAGGTTATACAAGCAATCAGCAAGTGTGTGCGTTTCGGAATAGACAATAGTCATAAGTCTGGTGCCACACAACGTGAAAATTTAAGCATGGAAGTCGGCGACTTAGTTTGCATGATTGGCCTAATGGTAGAGTCTGGGTTGGTTAAAGAAGAAGATATTAACCGTGCCCATGGTGAAAAGATTGAAAAATTAAAAGTTTACAGCAATATTTTTAAATGATCACACGTATAATGATGATTGGTCCCGGGCGTTTAAATGATGCCTGTTGTGCGCTTAGTTTTGATGAGTTCTTATCCCCTGGTATAGATCAAACTGTAATAGTCAGTCCGATAAGCAGTACTAATATTATAGACAAATTTGCACAGTTTCCTCACATTGATCAGACCAAACTGATTTTCAAAAAAGACAGTGAATTTAATTTGCCTGGATGGGATGACCACTGGTACAAACAGCAAGGTCTAAAATTCAGTCTATTGGATAGCTTAGACTCGGACATTGTGATACAGGATTGCGATGTGTTCTATATCAAACCGTGGCAGTACATACAGAATGGACATCCTGTATTTAGAACAGAAGATGTGTGGAACGACCATCACGCTGTGTACGAACAAGCAGTAATAAAACTAATCGGAGCAGGACGAACAAGCAACGAAAGTTATGTAACAGAATTTATGCCTTATCTTAAACAAGACTGGGTTGCACTTAAACAGAAACTAGGTGGTGATTGGAAAACAGCAATCGAAAGTGTTGGGCCGTTTGATGACACCAAATGGTTAAGCGAGTATGAGTTACTGGGAATTTACAAGAGTGTGTTTGATCCAGATAACTATCATTATATAAAAGATAAAATGCCTATAATACATCATATCAACGAGCTAGAAGGGTTGGATTGGGCAGAAGCAAATGTAGTAAAGTTTAAAGCAAGACCCCTTAAAGGGATGAACGAGGAAGATGCACACAGAATAGTAGATTATTTTAAGAGGATAACAGCATGACATTTTTAGTAACAGAAGCCTGCGTAAAATGCAAATATACAGATTGTGTAAACGTCTGTCCAGTGGATTGTTTTTATGAAGGTCCAAACTTTTTAGTAATCAATCCAGATGAGTGCATTGACTGTGCAGTGTGTGTTCCTGAGTGTCCTGTGGATGCAATTGTTGCTGATAACGAACTCGACGGTGCAGAACTTGATTACTGGTTAAAAATAAACACAGAACTCAGTGAAAAGTGGCCTAACATTGACAAAGCAAAAGACCCACTCCCAGAAGCAGAAGAATACAAAGACATTAAGGATAAAAGAGACCTAATAGAAAAGTAGTAGATGACCAAAAAGAAAAACTCCAATGAGGCAAAAGGAAGGTACAGCTACGACAGTGAACTAGGTGGTAGTTTAGTTACTTTCCTGAACAAAAGCGTAACTCCTTATCCAACAGAAGCAGGCAGTCCCAAGTTTGAACTGGTTAAAGTAGAAGAACAAAAGGATTTGATGCTGAACGTTGCTCGTATGCATGCAGAGCAGGAGTACAAACGCATTATGGATCTTGTTGCTGTACTGCAAGGACAAGCAGAAGAAATAAAGCGTAGACTATATGTTACAGATGCAGTGCATGCCGCACACTATGAATTTCAACCATATCCTGGACAGATTTATAATTTAGTTTGGGACAACATCAAAGAACGAACTATACTAGAAATAATGGACAAGGACCAGTGGACCAGTGGTATACCAGATAACTACGAGTATCTAGCTAGAGTTAAATGGTTAGGTGATTTTACTTGGATTGAAGTTGATGATCAAGGTAACCTTAAAGGTTCTACCATACAAACTTCTGCTGGTAGTGACGAACAATCGTAGCAAGCTCAGTATTAAAATTAGCAACAGCATCCCAATTTAAATTCCTTAACTTACTATCGTCGATACTGTAGCGCACATCCTGCCCTTGTCTTGTTACTGATAAGTCAAGATGGCGGTCTGTGTCTTGTTCTTTGCCTTTAAAAAAGTCATTAATAATCTTACGTGCAACCACAATGTTTTGTTCTTCGTAGTTGCCTGCAATGTTGAAGATTTCGTTTTGCACACCACTTTCTATTAGAGTAGTTACTGCTTCAGCAGTGTCGCTAACGTGCAACCATGTGCGTGTTGGTGTACCAGCATCGTGCAGTGGAATAGTCCTGCCTAGTTGTAGGCTCTTGATGCTTTTGGGTATAAATTTTTCTGTGTATTGTCCTACGCCGTAGTTGTTTGTAGGGCGTACAATAATGTAAGGCACGTTAAATGTTCTAGCCCATGCTAGTATTAACTGATCAGCGGCAGCTTTTGTGGCACTGTAAGGATTGCTGGGTTTCAGCAAATCTGTTTCCACATGACTACCTTCTACGATATCACCGTAAACCTCGTCAGTACTAAAGTGTAGCAGTGTAGGCATCTTAAACCGGTGTTTTTCTTTAATTAGGTTCAATAAATGATGCACTCCGTTAACATTACTGCGCAAAAATACATCACTGCTTACTATGCTATTATCTACATGTGTTTCCGCGGCAGTATTAATAATATAGTCACAATCGTATAAAAAGTCTATATCGTTTATGTCTTTGCGTTCAAACACAAAGCGAGTATTTGTCTCGAGCTCTGCAAGTAAGTCTTCATTTGCGGCATACGTACCTTTGTCAATGCCACGCACATACCAACCTTTGCTTAGGCAGTGCTGTGCAACATGATATCCAATAAAGCCTAAACAGCCTGTAACATAAACAACTTTTGTACTCATATTTTTCTTCTTAAATTCAAGTATGCAGGTTCTGTACTAAACAAGAACTCCTGCCATATGTTTTCTAAATCTTCTACTGTGTTTGGTTTGTACAGTTTGATATTAGGCAATGCTGCCAACACCTGTTCGTCGTCGTGTGCCCAATGACTTATGCCATCGTGATTGTAATCGTAGTCACGTCCGCTACCAATTAACTTAACAGGGATACGTTCGTGATTAACATAGTTGCGCAACAACTCAAATGGTCTGTACAACAAGAAACTGCTCATGCTGTAGCACACAGGTATTACACCTTCGTTGGCCATCCCAACTGCTATACCAGCCATGGTAAACTCTGCGGCTCCGACATTGTAAAAACGTTCTGGAAATGCCGCACGTACTTGATCCAATACACCAAATCCCAAATCAGCAGTAACAACACGCACATGATCAGAGTCAACCATACTGCCTAACAACAAGTCTGCCGCTTCACGCCTCATTGATCAACTCCTTGTAGTCCTGTTCTTTGAGAACGTAGTAATGTGTAAGTAAATCTTTAGCAAATGACCAATTGGGTAATTCACTTTGTCTTATTCTAATACGTGGCATAAAAGCTCTTAGTCTTTTAATCAGTGTTGCAGAGTCAACAGGATCATATGCACCCATACCGTTTATGTTTGCATAAACTTCTATGTTGTTGACCTTGTTGTCTGTGATATAACGTAGACTTTCCCATATGCTGCCTTCGGCGGCTTCACCGTCGCTGATCATGCACCAAACACGCTTTTCAGGTGTTGCTAGTGCATGCCCAATGGCAATAGGGAGACCACTGCCGAGACTGCCTGTACTACAGTACAAATGATTTTCAAGATCTCTACCCGGATGGATACCATGTTTATGCAACATGGCTACGGGATCAACTCCGTAGTATTTCTCGAGAACTACGTACAGTGCAAGTCCGGCGTGGCCATTGCTCAGTATAAAAACTTCGTCGTTATTGCGATGATGATATATTTCTTCAATAATCGGCAACGCACTAAGCGTACTGCTCAGATGACTAAGTTTTTCTTGATAGGTGACGTCTAAGAGTCTACGTTCTAGTTCGTTCATGCTTTGAATGCGTATAATTGATCATGTATAACTGGTTCCACTGTGTAGCCACAGTTTTCAAACACAGTCTTTAGTTGTTGTCTGTTCGTTTCCAGGTTACCTGGCCATTGATGACTTTCATTATTGGTCTGATGTATTTCAATGAACCAAAAGTCAATCTTGTCTGCTACTGCTCCTACCGTTTCTTCTGTTAGTGCAATCACTTCTGATCCTTCAATGTCGCATTTAACAAAGTCAACATGGTCAATTTCTAATGTTTCTAGCAAACCTGCAATGGTAATACCGGGTACAGTAATCTCATCCCCTTTGTGGCCTACTAAACTGTTGGTAGTTGAATTTTCGTTAAGATAAAAACTAACATCTCCATTATAGTTATTGATTGCATATGGTCGCATTTCTATGTTGTGATGCTTTGCTGTAAGCTCTTGGGCAATCTTATAGGTGCTAGGCACTGCTTCCACAGCAACAACACGGTCGCAACTGTCCGCGGCATATAAACTAAACAGTCCTATGTTAGCACCCAAGTCTAACACAGTCATATCTTTTTTGTCTAGGAAAATAGGATCGTACATGCGTTCTTCGTTAATCTGTTTTAGTATGGTGTCTACATGGTTTTCTGGCTCGTCAAAATGTAATTTTGCTTCTGCAGATTCTGCAACCACGTTAATTTTGTTACCTTTGCTTGTTCTAAGTATTTTTGCTCTCATAATGTGCCTTGGTTAAAAAATATATTATACCTTCTTCTAATGAATAGTTACATTCAAAACCTAACTGTTTTGATTTTGTTGTGTCGCACACCCACAGTTTACTTTCGAATGCTTTTCTAATTTCAAATACTTCTGTTACTGGTGCTGTTTTCTTTGTTATTTTTTCGAATATTTGCAGTACTTCTTTGTTGCTTACCTGCACTCCGCTACCAAAGTTATAAATTTCACCTGGTGCAATGTTGTCCTGTGTTAGCATTTCTATACCACGACAAAAATCATGTATGTAGATAAAGTCATGATAGCCTTCGTACAGTGTCATAGGTTCATTGTACTTGAATGCTCTCCACAAGTGTGGAAATAGTCTATGTGGTCTTTCTCCTGGACCATACACACTGTAAGGTCTTGCTATGTAAATTTTTAAATCGTGCGCCCTTGCCCAACCTTGGCACATGAGCGTAGCCGCGGCCTTTGTGCCTTGATAAAAGTCCACTGGCTTCAGCAGTGTGTCTTCTGCTGTTGCGTATTCTGTTGGGCCATATTCACTGCTACTGCCAATTTGTATCATACGACATTTAGCGTCTCTTACATATTCGAGTAACTTGTATGTGAGCAGTATGTTTGGTTCAAACATTTTATTAGCATCGTATATCTCTGCCGCACAGTTTATTATAACATCTGGCTGGAAACTTTGCAACTGTGCTGTGAGTTGCCGATGTGCTGTGACGTCGTCAGTACGCACGTGTAGTATAACCGCATGTCCTCTTGTACGAAAGTAATCGGCTAGATTGAGTCCTACAAACCCAGTTGCGCCTGTGATGTAAACCTTCATCTGATTATTTGTCTACCAACTCGCTCTGCTCTTTTGAGCCTAACGTTTTTGTAAGTGCCGGGCCAGTGTACTATCCAATCTCCTTGTGCCCATGCGCCTGAGTTGCCCATAATATCTTTGCTGGCATCACAGTAATCATAAATTTGTGGCTCGTAACTGTTCATGTACCTTTGCGGAACAATCTTAACAATGTCTTGGTATTCTTCAATAGTGTCAATAACAACTTGTTGTTCAGCCCACTCTATTAATATGTAGTCTGGCTCTTTGTCTATTATCATTTGTAGCCAAGCTCTGCCTTGCTCTGTGTTGCGCACCAAGAAGTTTCCTGTGTTTATGTTTAGTCTGTCCACTGGCACTATTACATGGTAGTCGTTGTCTATCTTCTCATCGATGGGAATAGTGAGATTAGTAATCATAGCATCGCACTCTGAAAACAACAACCAATCAATATCAGGATGCAGTTTAAAAAGTTCTAGTGTATAATGTATTTTATTGAAGCCTGTGATCTTGCTGTACTTCATTTCGGTTAGTTCAAAGAACTTGTAACCGTAGCGTTCACAGTATTCTATTTTGGGTTCATTTGTTAGTTCAGCGAGGTCGCGATAGTTGTCATCATATAGCGTCGCTACGGCATGTGGCATATATTGTCCTTGAAAATCATTTGTAAGAATATTTATTATACTAAGTATTGCTATGAAAATATACGACAGTTTCCCCTTTTTCAATGAGTTTGGGCTTCTTGAGCTCAGACTGCGTGAACTATATGATCATGTGGATTATTTTGTATTAGTAGAAGCCAATAGAACATTCCAAGACAATCCCAAAGACCTGCTGTACTACAACAATAGAGAACGTTTTGCACAATGGGCAGATAAAATTATCTACTATCCTGTTACAGACATGCCCAAAGACACAGATACATGGGGCAGGGAAAGACATCAGCGCAATGCTATATTAAACGGTGTGCGGGATGCAGACGACAATGATATAATCATAGTAAGCGATATAGATGAAATACCCAGAACAGAAACCATTGAGAAACTTAGAGCAAGTAGTGCAAGTATATGGCCATTCAGAATGCCCTTGTTTAACTTTAAGTTTAATTACATGCTAATTAACCAAGACAACTATGTTGTGTGGAGCAGTGCATGTAGGAAGAAACTGCTGGACAATCCAGAAGACTTTAGACGAGCAAGGCATCAACTACAAGGCTTTCCGTATAACCACAAAGATGACACTGTGGAAATGATTGAACATGCTGGGTGGCACTTTACGTATTTTGGCAACGAAGAGTTTGCTAAACAAAAAATTGGTAGTTTTGCACACGACGAAACCAACGATCCGTGGATACTAGAACAGTTGAACGTTGAAGAAAGCATACGCAAAGGGCATGGCATAATACAAACAGATGAACGCTACAAGTTTGCACCTGTTGCCCTAGATGATTACTTCCCAGAATCCATACGCAACAGCACCAGTGTTATCACAGGCGATTATCCTTCCGCACGTACATATCTTCCGCAGTAACAAAAATTTAATATAATTGTAACGTTACTGTAACACTATTATGTTTAAATAATAGCGAGTAAACCAAGGAGGATATATCAATGAAATTATTACTCGCTGTGTTAGTATTAGCATTTAGTTCATCAATCCATGCAAGAGATTACGTTAGTATTGCTGGATCTTCAACCGTATTTCCGTTCGCAACAATTGTGGCAGAACAACTAGGAAAAAATCCAAACTTAAAAACCCCAGTAGTAGAATCGGGTGGCTCTAGCGTTGGTAAGAAAGGCGTGTGTGATGGGATTGGCACACAGTTTATTGATATTGGCAATGCAAGCTCAAGAATGAAGGTGAAAGAACTTGCCTATTGCGATAAAAATAAAGTTACTGTTACTGAAATTAAAGTTGGGTATGATGGTATAGTATTAGCAAACTCAAAAGATGTACCACAACTTAAAATTTCATTAAGCGATCTTGGCAAGGCACTAACTGCCAAGGTTCCAGTAAATGGCAAGATGGTGGAGAATCCTTATAAGACATGGCAGGATGTTAATTCAGAACTTCCTGACATAGAAATACGTGTGTATGGCCCACCAACAACATCAGGCACAAGAGCAAGTTTTGCTGAGATTGTTAATGAAAAAGCATACTGTAAAAAAGACCCTGAAGTAAAAGCAATTGGGTATAAAGCAAAGAACTGTCGTGCAATGCGCACTGACGGAGCTTACATAGAGGCGGGCGAACAGGACAACCTGATTGTCCAAAAGCTGAATGAGGATTTAACTGCATTTGGTATATTTGGGTTTTCGTATTTGGATCAGAACAGTGACACGGTACAGGGTGCAGAACTATCTGGTGTTATACCAACCTTTGATGCTATTGCTGAAGGCAAGTATAAAGCATCACGTGCTCTTTACTTCTATGTCAAGCATGCACATGTTAATGTTGTTCCGGGTATTGTGGAATACATGACTGAGTGGACAAAGCACTGGAGTGATGATGGTATCCTTGCTGATTCTGGTATGATCCCAATGAGTAAAGCAGAACGTAAAGAAATGATGGATAGAATGAACAGTCTGCCAGTATTACAAGCAAGCGATTTAGAATAAAGATATTAAAACGGACTGTAACATTTTTGTCCAAAAATAGTTAAGTGTGTTGTTTATTGGCAACACCCACCTATAAGTAATTGCTAGAGTTATTTGTAGAAATACCGTAACTGTAACATTTATACAACAAAATTTAAATTGGAGATATACAAATGAAAAAAATCGTAGCAATAGTATCAGCAGTTGCACTTGCAACAATTATTGGATGTGGTAAAGAAGCAGAAGCCGCAGATGATAACTGGAATACATCTGAACACAACTACAACCTCAACAGTGGTAACTGGGGTGTAGAAGTTAGAACCATGGGCAACGATGATTACGATCACGTTGAAGGAAAGTACAAGTTATCTGACAGCTTAGAGCTTGCACTTCGTTATGCTGAAGATGGTGTAGTCACAGAGATTCGTCCAAAGTTAACACACAAGATTCTTAAAGCAGGTCCATTGAGTCTTGCACACCGAATTGAGTATCGTTATTTTGAAGGCACAAAAGACGACAGCGCAAGATACCGTGGTATTATCGGACTTAAGGCAGGTAGCGCATGGGTTAAACTGCAACCACGTTGGACATTTGGTGCTGGCAAGACTGGTGACGCAAAAATTGATGATGTTAAATGGCAAGCTGGTTACGACTGGACATTAGATTCAGACGAAAACAGTTCAGTTAAACTTACACCATATGTTGAGTACTTAACAGCAGGTGAAGATGGTGACTGGGCTAAAACACACATGATTCTTGGTACTAGATTAGCGGTTAAATTCTAATTGACATTTAACAGTTAATCAACTATAATAAAGGGGTGGTAATTGTTACTACCCCTTTTATTTTGGAGTTTTTATGCACTTTCATTTACACGGATATGGATACGTTGGCAGAGCTGTAGTCAACAAGTTTGCTGAACGAGATAGTTTTACTATTTTTGATCCACTACACCCCGAACTAGAAACTGGTTTTAAAGATCCAGATGGTGTTATTGTGTGCGTACCAACACCAGAAAACGTTACGTTTAACGTAGAAGGCAGTTGCGACTTCTCAATAGTCAGCAGTGTAGTCAAACAGTACGACAGACAAATACCCATACTGATCAAAAGCACAATAGATCAAACTGGCCTGGATCAATTGGTAGACTGGAACGTTACATTTAATCCAGAGTTCTTACGTGCTGAAACAGCAGATGCAGACTATGCTAACCAAACACACATTTATATAGGTGGTGGCAGTGTTGACTTTTGGGAAATGATATTCTTCAGACACTTTGCCAAGGCATACATTGTCAAAAGTGATATACCCACACTGGTACTGACCAAATACTTTAAAAATGCTTTCCTAGCAACCAAAGTTGCATTCTTTAATCAAGTGTATGATATATGCCAAAAGCAGGGTGTTAAGTTTGAAGATGTTAGAAAGTTTGTAACACAAGATGCAAGGATTGGTGACAGTCACAGTTGGGTTACAGAAGAACGTGGCTTTGGCGGAGCCTGTTTCCCAAAAGATACACGGGCATTAGTGTATGAGCATCCAGAAGCAACTATAGTAGCAGACGCAGTACGTTACAACAATGAAGTTGAAGTACGCATGATAAATAACAACATTCAACAAACGAAAGAGTTCAATGAAATTAATTTCAGGCAATTCCAATCCAGGCCTCTCTGAAGCAATTGCTACTCACAGTCTTAAATCACTTGTTGGTGCCAAGATAGGCACATTCTCAGACGGTGAAACAAAAGTAGAATATCTAGAAAACCTGCGTGGAGAAGATGTATTTGTAATACAATCCACTTCAACTCCTGTTAACCAAAACTTTATGGAATTATGCGTCATGGTAGACGCCGTTAAACGAAGTAGTAGTAAACGTGTTACTGCCGTTTTACCCTACTTTGGTTACGCAAGACAGGACAGAAAGAGTGCATCAAGGACTCCTATTAGTGCAAAACTAGTAGCCAACTTGCTTAGTATTGCCGGGGCGGACCGTGTACTTACATTGGACTTACATGCAGGACAAATACAGGGCTTTTTTGATATTCCAGTAGATGACTTAAGCAGTAGACCAATCTTTGTTAAAGATATTCAGGACCAAGAATTAACAGACACTATAATTGTATCACCAGATGCAGGCGGTGTTGTACGAGCTCGTAAGTTTGCTGATGCTGTGAATGGTGGCTTAATTGCTATTGTGGATAAACGCAGACCAGAAGCAGGTAACTCAGAAGTAATGAACTTAATTGGCACTGTTAAAGGCAAGCATGCAATACTTGTTGATGACATTGTTGATTCAGGTGGTACACTATGTAATGCCGCACAGGCTATTATGGACGCTGGCGCAAAATCAGTAAGGGCGTACATTACACATGGGGTACTAAGTGGCAAGGCTTGTGAAAAAATACAAGACTCTGTCCTGACAGAATTAGTTATAACAGACAGCATACAATTCCATTGTCCAAAATCAGTAGATAAAATCAGAGTAGTAAGTGTTGATGCACTATTTGGTGAGGCAATAAGGCGTGTGCATAACGAAGAATCTGTAAGCAGTCTGTTTGGCTAACAAATAGTATACACAACATCAGAGTGATGTTAATATAGTAGTATCTTAATAAGGAAAACACAATGAGTACAATTATTCAATTAGAAGAAGCAGTAGCGGCATGGAAAGACGAAGACGACAAATTTGAAGGTGGAAATAATGCCGCTGGAACAAGAGCTCGTAAGGCTTTACAAGACGTCGCAAAATTAGTAAAGAACAGACGTAATGAAATCACTGCTACCAAAAACGCAAGAAAAGAAGCAAAACAGTAATATACAGTTGTTTTAAATGACGCCCATGTTCTTAAATACTATATGTTGGTTCAAAAGAACAGAGGGCTTCGACCCAATTATCACATTTATCCTTGGCAAGTACATACGCCTTGGATTAGGTTAGCTGGCTGGAAAGATGCAGAGTACTGGTGCATACACACATTTGATTGTACGTGGTGCAGGTATGGTGCTTTTTTCTATTTTGATCAACACGACTACGCAACAACATTCTGCTTAAGATGGTTAGACGAATTAACTTAACTGAACTTCAACTCAACTATTCAGTTGAAATGCGCAACGCAAGTTTGGTACACGATGCACGGGAATATTGCTGGTCCTGTCAAGGTACTACACTAATAATGCAAAAGAATGATTACTCAAACAATAATGTATTGTTTGAAGACGAACAGGAAGCATTGATGTTTGCACTAAAATTCTCATAATGGACATAACAAATACTAAGTTTTTACAGTACTTTGATCTGCCAGATTTGCCAGAAGACATGTATGATGAGCTGGTATTAATTGGTGACAATATGTGTCACTACCTACTTGAGGCAAGATTCCAAGATAAACAAATTGTCGACAAGGAACTATGGCACGAGAAGCAACCTGTGCATAATCAAACTAGTGCCAAATACGATTGGTCGCTCAATGATCCAGACATATGTAAGCCAGGCACTAGGTTATGGGATATTAGACATCACGTAGAAGAATTAGTAAAACCTTTCGGCGTTAAAGCACAATGGATATCACCTGTTGTACAAGTTAATATGAAGCAGTCAACTGAAAAGTTTGCTACCACAGCGGCACATGTAGATATAGAACGCCAAGCGAGCATTAATTATCTCATTACAAAAGGTGGTAGTGACATAGTTACTCGTTGGTATAACGTTGTACAGGATAAGCCAGTGGATTATCCACACTGTTACCCAGCAGATGAACTGATAGGACCAGTGCATGAGGAAAGAATAGACCTGAGACGTTGGCATTACTTTAACGCTGGGATGCCACATAGCATACACAACATAGAGGACTACAGAGTTATGTTAGGTATACAAACAAACTGTAGTCACAATGAACTTTTAGAGAGGTTAACATAATGTCTGGCATACCTGGGTGTATTGAATACTTAGACTTGCCTCCTATCCCCAAGGATGTTCAAGATAAATTGATACGTGATGCCCATTATTTTATTAATATACCTGTTACCGAAGGAGATCAGACATATTACTTCGAACAGATTCCGGCGAGGTATGGCACAGATACCGTATACTTTAAGTACTATATGTATCCTCCTGTAGAGTTCGTACAGGATGTAATACAACCTTTGTTTAAAAATCCACTTGTCTATGTGTTATCCATTATTAAAAGCCACACAGGCAACCCCAGTATGTTCTGGCCTCACACAGACCATGACAGATGGAGTGGGATACAAATTAATTTAGATAATGGTGGTGATAATGTGTTAACTAGGTTTTATAAGAAGTTCAATAAAAAACCTAACATGTATGATAACTTATATGATTTCGATCAGTTAGGTGATATGCACGAAACACGAACAGAAGAAAATAAGTGGGTAGTTTTTAATCCTACTGTAGTACATAGTGTTCATAACGTTACTGATATCAGGATTACATTGGCTATTGACACAGGAGAACTACTACACTACGATGAAATGCATTCACACTTTAAGTAGATTCTCGTTGGATGTCATCCTCAATACAACTATCACCGTATTGAATTTCAATTACACGACACTCCATGGCAGACTTATTACAAAGTTGATGCCAGTCTCCTACAGGGACTCTGTATTCATCATGCCGTTTAAGTAGTTGTGGGGGATGAAGGTTGCCAACCGGTGTTTTACTGTTAACAACACACTCACCAAATTGTACAATCCAGTACTCGTTACGCTGTTTATGCCGTTGCATGCTCAAACTTTTTCCTGGCATCACAACCAGTTCTTTAACTTTCATTTGTATTGCATTGTGCAACACTCTGTAATACCCCCAGGGCCTTAGTACTTTTTCCGTTTCCATTTTCTTTAGTATCCATGAACTACTGTTCTTTTTATTGTCACCACCTACGCCAAATTCAAATTTAAGTTTATGATCTATTATTCCCTGCTCGGGAATATTATTAGCGGTACGATCACCGCCATTGGCAAAGATAATATTGTCATCTGGAAATAGTTCACGAGTACGTACTATTGCATCACTGGCTGAGCCATCGTCATCGTTAAAATTTAAAACTGCATCAACATCTTTAAGTTCTGATATTATACTGGAACGTTCATCTTGACTCTGGTAACTTGCACCTTTCTTACGTTCAAGCCAGGCATCACTGTTAACACCAACAACTAGTATATCACCTAATGCTTTGGCTTCTTTAATGTACGCTAGATGTCCTGCATGCAATGGGTCGAATCCACCTGATATCACAACTATTTTTCTCATAGTGGTATTTATTTGGCTGTGTTTTAGATTAAATATTATTGGGGGACAAGTTATGCAATTTCATATGGAGCACTTTTGGCAGATTCAGGACTGGGTATCTGAATTACCAGACGAAGAGTCTCAGCAGTTTACCATATACATACTGACCAGAGACTCTTGTTTTACAGTGGAGTGTACGAACGAACAACTCTTAAGTTATATGGCTCTTCGATGGTATGGAGTAGTTGACAATCCGACGGATTCACTATATAATATATAGTATTGTATAATAATTTAGGGTGAGTAAATGTCATTATTTGATTTGTTTATAATTGTTACAGCAGGTTACTTTTTTATAGGTATATACCAGAAAGCTAAGTTACAGCAAAGAGCAATAGAAATAAAAAAAACATTATTATCCCAGCCTTATTATTATTATGAACTGGTCAAGATTTCAGATGGTGATAAACAATACCTACTATATGCGGTAAGAGACGACAGTTATCAGGGACAGTCCAATACACTGAACGGCATTAAAAAACTAGCAAAAAACTTACACCCAGAATACAATAATATATTCATTAAGAATCCAGTAACAAACAAAATTTCGGTAGTTTAATATGACAATGCATTTAGTAGGTCCTTATCTGACCACCACTTCATATAAGAAACGTAAAACTAAGATAACAAAAACAGCACTGACAAACTTTCAGACTGAACATCTGGCATATAATAAACAACTTAAGCGCCAGGGCAGACACAGCGAGCAACTTACACTAGAACAATACATTGATTACAAGTGTGGCACACTTAAAGTAAATACGGACAAGCCTGTGTTTACTGCTTACGGGCCACCTAAGATATATCGACGACAGACCCCACATATACCAAGTCACAGTGGAGGTGTAGGAATAGCAGTAAAAGCACCAGATAAGGTTTACACAGGCAACAAAATTATTGGTATAGGTACGATGCATAAATCAAATGCTGTACCTATTTTTAGCAACGAACAAGCAGTCGAAATTAGCAAAATGAGGAGATAGTTTGGCAAAAAAAGATGATGTAATTAAAATGGATTGTGAAGTATTAGATGTACTACCTAATACTTTGTTTAGAGTTAAGAATCCAGACAATGGCCATGAGCTTATTGCTTATCTAGGTGGCAAGATGCGTAAAAGAAGAATTAGAATTACACTAGGCGATACTGTAGAAGTAGAAATGAGTCTATATGACCTTAACAAAGGCAGGATAACATATAGAAGATAATGTACAACATCAAGGACATCAAGGAAGTCCATTTAGAGATTTCAAGTCTATGCAACGCTCGTTGTCCAGAGTGTCCTAGAAACTATCGTGGATACCCTTTTAACGATGGTTACCCAGAAACAAGTTTAACATTAGCACAAGCACAACAGATATTTGAACCACTGTTTCTTAATCAGTTACAGACTATACTGATTAACGGCAACTATGGCGACATAGTTATGAACGAAGAAGCAACTGATATTATCAGATTCTTTAGACAACACAACAAGCATTGTGACATATATATCAGCACCAACGGTAGTGCAAGACGAGAAGAATTCTGGCAAGAACTGGCAGAGCTTAACTGTAAGATAGAATTTGACCTAGACGGTATGGCAGACACACATACCTTATATAGGCAGAACACAAACTGGAACACAGTAATAAAAAATGCCAAGACATTTATAAATGCAGGTGGCCACGCTGTGTGGAAGTTTATTAAGTTTAAACATAACCAACACCAAGTACATGAGTGTGAAGAACTCAGCAAGCAGTTAGGGTTTAGTGTTTTTAAAGTGGTGGAAGAAGGCAGAGATCAAGGACCTGTATACGACAAACAAGGCAACCTAGTACATGTACTGGGAGACTGGACTAACCACTGGGACGGAGTAGCACACGATACTGTAGAGCCCTACATCACAAAACGTAAAGGTGAGATGTTGTTATTTGATGACATTGCTCAGTACTTTACTCCTGCCAAACAGATAAACTGTGAAGTGAAGAAAACTAAAAGTGTTTATATCACAGCAAACGGTGAAGTCTACCCTTGTTGTTATTTGGGGTTTTATCCTAAAACTAATGTTGGTTTTGGTGAACAACTTGAAGTTTTAAACAAACAACTACAACCACTTATCTCAGACAACAATGCATTAGAACATCCATTGTCGGAATGCATAGCATGGTTTAACGAAATAGAAAAATCCTGGCAGTGTGATTCCTACAAAGAAGGCAGATTAATGAAGTGTGATCAACAATGTGGCGCTAAATAGTGGTATGAACACTTCTAGAGAACTCCAAAAGCACCTAGACATAACGGAGAATAGATAATGCGTGTGAAAATTGGAAATTATATAAATGATTTTGGCCCATACCAACTAGCAGAACTACTTTGCTTTTGGACAAAAGACGTAGAAGACGAATGCGGAATGAAAGGTAAACCTGTCTGGGTTCGCAATTTTGGTGAATGGCTTGCTCACGGTAGTGTAGAACCTGCTGCAGAGGTTGGTGATATTACCAGTTGGGATCGAGGTCGACACAACACTTTGCTATCTAAGTTCTTAGCTTGGATTCACAGCAAAAAAGAGCAAACAGTCCAAGTACACATTGATCGGTGGGATACCTGGAGTATGGATCACACACTGGCGCATATTGTGCTACCTATGCTCAAGCAACTTAAAGAAACCAAACACGGCGGCCCTTGTGTTGACCTAAAGGATGTGCCAAAAGAACTGCACGGTAAGAAACTAACCAAGAAGCAACGTGCAAGTGGTGAAGTTGACGACAAGTATTTTGAACGGTGGGACTGGGTATTAAATGAAATGATCTTTGCGTTTGATAGCAAGATCAATGACGACTGGGGAGAACAGTTTCAATCTGGGGTAAGTGACATACAGTGGAAGAAACTAGAAGGCGGCGCCAGTGAATTGATGAACGGACCCAATCATACTATGGTTTATGACCACGACGGAATGAAATTACACGAAGCTCGTATACAAAATGGATTCCGCCTGTTTGGAGTCTACCTCCAGAACTTGTGGGATTAGAGATGAAGAAAATACTAGTCACAGTTCTTGTTGTCATTTGCTTTGTAATTGGAGTTGGCCTTGCAGATGACAATTTGGAAAAGGAGGAATCCGACCAGTACATAGAAGCAGACAAACAGGTTAAGCCGGTGAACTGTTGGTCCTTGATGTATGTATTAGAAGGCATCAAAGCACAAGGCTTAAACGTCGTATGGCAAGCACAAAATAAAGATGACGAATTCCAGAATAATCAAGTTCTTTTTACCAATGATTCAAATGTGTGGGTGCTATTAGAGTTAAATGACACCATAGCATGTGTACTTGGAGCAGGCGACAGCTTTATTCTATTAGACAACAGATATAACCAAGGAGAGAACGAATTATGATTACTAAATGGGTAACAACACGATTAACAGAGCGCACAAGTTGGGACGGTATTGTTCTAGTAGGTGCTGGTGTGGTATTTCTAATATTTAAACCTATTGCAAGTATAGTAGCATACGGTGCTATTGCATACGGCGCTTGGACTCTTTGGAAAAAAGAAGACTAACTTAGGCTTAGTTTTTGTACCCAATACAATAAGTACTGGTGTTAACCTAGGAACTTATTGTGAATAATATCTGGAAGTATGTATTAATGATTCCTGCAATTGCGGCAGTGATCAGTTCGGTGTATGTTGGATTAAGTTATATCCACACATTGCAGGCAACGGTGGGATTTAACGAAAAACATATTGCCGAACTGCAACAGGCACTGAACGTTACCGAAAAAGATACAAACGTTCAGACCGAAAAACTAGACAGTCGAGTACAAAGTGCAATCGAAAAGTTACAGATTCGATTAGCAGGTGTTGAAACCCTGTACAAAGATGGCAGTGAACGTATGCTGATTGAAATGACCAACATGGCGTCTGGGATTGCCGAAGTTAGAGTAAGGGGACAAGCCCTACAAGATAACCAACACATGTTAGCATCGGAAGCAGAGTTTCGTTCACTAGAGCAGTCGTACTATCAACTTAAAGATGCTTACTACCAACAACAAAATGCTATCCAGCAATTAAGACAAAAAATAGACTTTGGTGGGTACTGATATGAAAAAACTTACTTTACTATTATTTTTATTATTCTCAACATCAGCATACTCACAACAGACGCAATATTTAGGGATGAGTCCGGGGCATTGTGCGTTAGCAGATCTTGAACCCTATGTTGAATATTCACAAAACACCAATACAGGCACAGGTCAAAATCTGAGTGGATATCTTGATGATCGTGCAACTGTAGGTATTAGATTGCGGATCCCGCTTTTTGGAACCTGTACTACACGGTATCAAAAAATCATGTTGGAAAATGAATTACTAAAACAACAGATGGAATTGCTTAAACAGTGTGCAAAATATCAAAACTTAGAACTAGGACCTCAGTTTTCAGAAGTTAGTAGAATGTGTGCAGGGGTTAACGTGAAGCCAGGCTATGAGGAAGTTCATACTACACTTGACATGCTACCACCAAGAGAAGTTATTACTAACGGCCCCCTTGGTGAGGAACCACCTGACATGGAAGAATTCCAGTTCATGCGTGAAGAAGAAGAACTGTTTGAATAACAAATAGAGTGACATCAACCTGAATTAAGCGTATAATACTATGCTTAAAGGAGATATCATGTTATACGAACTTATTTTAGTAACCGCAATGGGTGTTAGCAACGTAGCCACATTCAGTAACGAGTACGAGTGTTTGACCTACGCTGATGAATGGCGGCTCCAGAACGTAAAAGCAGGATGCGTTCCAGTGCAAGATCCAGAAATGCAACTTGGGAAAATACTTGACATGATGAACAGGCTAACCGCAGAGGACTACGAGTAATGGGAATAACCGTCACAGCACAGACACTAGAAAGAATAAAAGCCAACCCACAGGCACATGCAGTATTACTGGAACTGTGGGAACGCAGTTTTGGTGGCAATATATCAGTTACTCAAGTACAGGAAAAACTTGTTGAGTCTAACCTAATCGATACTGGTAACGAGGATATTGAGTTTGTTATATCTTCTATTAGGCTTAATATTGGCAGTCAGTAGTACCCCATAAACCTAAAATCAGATTTGGAGGTTATTCAGAATGTATAGAACACATTATAGACATACGCAAGTATGTTCCGATCAGGGTCGGCAATCCCTACAGGGAGGGCTAGGCGGACTATGACATATATCGTGAACGACGCTTGTATTAAATGCAAGTATACAGATTGTGTTGAAGTCTGCCCTTAGCTAGTAGACTGTTTTTACGATGCAGGAACAATGCTGGTAATTAATCCTGAAGAGTGCATTGACTGTGGTGTGTGTGAGCCAGAGTGCCCAGCAGGAGCGATTAAAGCAGACACAAATATGTCTGAAGAACTAGAGTTCTTCCTACAGTATTCTATAGAACAAAGCAAGGACAAGGAACCTGTTACTAAAACGTCTGAGCCTTACCCAGATGCTGATGATCTAAATCCTGTGTTAAATACTAGTATAGGAAACAAGAGGCACTTACTATGATTGAAATAACTGAATCAGCTTTAACTAAATTAACTACTATTTTAAATGAGGAAAACCCTGGATCAAAGTTACGTATCTTTATTCAGGGCGGTGGATGCTCAGGCTTCCAGTACGGCTTTGCTATTGAGCAAACTCAGGAAGAAGACGACTTCGTTATAACGGAAGGTGATGTTAGTGTACTGGTGGACTCAATGAGTAGCGCATACCTCCAGGGAGTTACAATAGGTTACGAACAAGATATCAATGGTGATAACTTTACTATAAAAAATCCCAATGCCGCATCTACTTGCGGATGCGGATCATCATTTACTCCAAGCTAAACTTAGTCCTTGATTACTGAAACTAATAAATAACAGTAACAGTAATCAAGGATACTTTAATATGGCAAGACAACTTATTAATATTGGATCTAGTGCCAACGATGGCACAGGCGACCCTATAAGATCAGCATTTGATAAAATAAACGATAACTTCCAGGAAGTTTATGGCGCATCAGCCGTTGGAACAAACATAGACATTAGTAGCAATACCATCGCAAGCACTAATACTAACGGCAACATCACACTAGATCCTAACGGTACAGGACTGGTTGTTATAGATGATGACCAGTTTAAAATTAGTACAAGTAAGACGCCAGCCGCAAGCATAGGCGCAAGTGGTGATGTTGCAGGACTGGTAGCATGGGACAGCAGTTACATCTATGTTTGTACAGGAACCTACGACGGATCAACAGCAATTTGGGCAAGAACCGCTATAAGCACTTGGTAAGGATAAACAATGGCAAGACAGACAATTAACATAGGTACCATTCAGAATGACGGCACGGGAGATAAACTCCGTGATGCTATGGACAAAGTCAATGATAACTTCCTAGAGCTCTATACTGAACTAGGGGGCGAATCATTAAGCAACCTAGACATTAGTGGTAATACTTTAAGTTCAGCGAACTCTAATGGGGACATTATCTTAGACCCCAATGGCACTGGAAAAGTTAAGATAGATAATCTTGCTATCTCAGGTAACACGCTCTCAAGTACAGATACTAACGGCAATATAACACTGGATCCAGCTGGTACGGGTAGTGTTGTATTGGATAGTCCAGTCAGTATTACAGGTACTCTAACACTAAGCACATCATTAAGTGCCAATGTCATTGGAAATTTAACAGGTGATGTTACTGGCACAGTTAGTAGTATCAGCAACCACACAACAACTAATCTTATTGAAGGCACAAATTTATATTACACTAATACTAGAGCAAGAGCCGCATTAAGTGCGACAGGCAGTATTAGTTACGATAGCGGAAGTGGTGTAATTAGTTACACAGAATCAGTAACTAGTGTTAATGGTGAAACAGGCGCAGTTGTATTGACTCTGAGCGATATAGCGGTAGATGGTCAACTTGATGGAGACCTAGTAGGTAGTGTGTTTGGCAACGACAGTACTATTCTAGTAGATGGTGGTGCTAACGAAATAGTTGGTACTATTAATTCCACAAGTGGCACAATTACAACACTAAATGCAACAACAATTACGGGATTTACAACATTAACTGGTGCAGGCGATGCAATTATTACTGCTGGTGTGTTCTATGGTGATGAAACACAAGTAGACAGATACTTGATGAAAGATTCATCTATTGTTATAGATGAAACAGGAACACTACTTGCTGATATAAACAACAGCACATCAGCAACCTTCTCTGGCACAGTAAATTTAAACGGCGCCACAGTATCCAACGCCTCATTTAACTTAACTGGTAACTTAACTGGTGTTGTAGACGGTGACTTAATTGGTAGTGTATTTGGTGATGACAGTACAACAATTATTGATGGTATTAATAAAACAGGAACACTTACTGAATTAGATGTAGATGATATAAACATCGATGGTAATACAATTAGTGCCGCTGGTGCCGCATCCAATCAGAATCTTATCTTAAATGTTAAGGGTGTTGCCGCATTAGAGACAAACTCAGATACAATTTCGTTTCAACCAAGAACAGACTTTGGACTTGATGGTATTGGTGCGGTTGGTGATGCAGACAACTTATTCAGTCAGAACGATGACTATCTATACAAATCAACAGTTGCATATGACGGCAGTACACTAATTTGGAAACGTGCAAAGTTACGTTATTTTAACGAACCACTATTTTATGTTGGGGCAGATGACAGCACAATGCGTGGTGTTGGTGACCTAGAAGGTATTAAGATTATAGGTGGTACCAATGTAAGCACATCAAGTGACGCTGAAGGTAACATTACAATCGACGCAACTGATACAGGTATTACAGATGTAGTCAGTGATACGACGCCTCAACTAGGTGGCGACTTAGATGTAAACGGATTTAAGATTACTACAGCACGTAGCAACGAAGACCTACAACTAGAACCGAACGGCACTGGTACAGTTGTAATTAACAGTGGCCTAAGACTAGAAGAAGGCACACAAGACAGATTTAGCACACTAACTGGGGCCACTGGCACAGTAGCACATGATTGCGCAAACGGAAACATATTTTACCACACAAGTATTAGTGCTAACTTCACTGCAAACTTTACAAACTTACAATTAGACACAAGTTATGCTACAGCAGTCACATTGGTATTGGTGCAGGGCGGCACAGCATATATTCCAAACGTAGTACAGATAGGTGGTGCGGGCCAAACTATTAATTGGCAAGGCAATTCAGAACCTACTGGAACTACAAGTCGTGTAGATACTGTTTCGTTAACTATTCTCAATAACAGCGGAAGTTATACTGTGCTTGGACAACTAACGGACTTTTAACCCATACTGCACCAGCACCGTAAGTATAAATACACTATAAGGAGTTTTTATAGTGGCAAAACCAGTTTGGCAAACACCTGAAGGTGATTTGGGTATCATTGCAGAACGTCAATTTTACAATCTACGTTTTGATGTCAATGACTCGGATCAGCCTATTAGTCCCTCGTTAACGTACACTATTACAGCAGGAGCGTTGCCACGTGGCCTCAGTCTTAAAGACGATGGGTTTATTGAAGGTACTCCTACAAAAAATAAAGTATTCTTAAGAGGTGTTCCGTTAGATGTTGGACAGAACGAGACCAGCAGATTTGCGGTTAGAGTATCCACTCCAAGCGGTCATATTGCAGACAGAACTTTTCAGTTAACCGTTACAGGTCAAAACCCGCCTAATATTACTACTTTATCGCAACGCCTGGGTATTGTATATGACGGCACTTTCTTTAGTTTCCAACTACTTGCTGTTGACTTAGATATTGATGACATAATTACGTGGTCATTTTCTACTGGTGAACTTCCGCCAGGACTAACAGTTAGTACAACAGGATTAATATCTGGTTATACAACACCACAAGCACTTATTGCTAATCCTAATCCTGGATTTGATTTCCAAGAGTGGGACGAATTTCCCTGGGATAATTCAAGTCCCAGTGTTAATAAAACATATAGTTTTGAAATTAGTGCAACAGACGGCAAGGACTTTGACGTAGCCACTTATACTATTGAAGTATTAAGTAAAGATACATTGACTGCTGACGCAGAAGATTTTACAGCAGATCACCAAGACTTACTTACAACAGACACTGACAACAAACGACTGCCAGTATTACGGTATGCGCCGACCACACTGGGTACGATATTGCATGATAATTACTTTGCATATAAATTTGATGGCTTTGATTTTGATGGTGACCGCATAACATATGCGTTATCCTTGGGTTCAGGCTCCCTATATGACGACGGTGGCTTTGATTCTCAGAGATATTCTGGCGGAGACTTTATTGCTCCCCCTGGACTAACCCTAAATGCCGACACCGGTTGGCTACATGGATACATACCTATCCAGGCACTTACGCAACAAGAATTTACATTTGGTATTCAGGTAGAAAAGGCAGAGTTTAACGATTACCAGAGCGACGTTGAAATCGTTACCTTAACACTAGTTACTGATTTGCTAAGATTAGTTACATGGGCAACTCCTGCGGCACTGGGATCAATAGAAAATGGTGCAGTAAGTGAATTATACGTGGAAGCGACTAATCCATTGGATAGAACGTTATACTACAGATTAAAAAGAGGCGAGTTAAATAGACTACCTCAAGGTCTTAAATTATTAGACAACGGGCTTATTGTAGGTCGATGTAGTTTTAATGTTTTCCAACTAGATAGTGGTGATATTTCTTTTGACACAGATACGTTATCGTTCGATACTACCTTTACAAGTACTATAGAGGCATATGACTTAGAAGGGGAAATTACTGTAACCAGAGACTTTACTATTACTATTACCGTTGCTAATACCAAACCGTATGAAGATTTATACTTTGTAAGCAGAACTAAGAATACTGATAGGTCAAGTTTTACATCATTATTAAACAATGCTAATATTTTCCCTGCAACTAAGATTTATAGATCGTCAGATCCGTATTTTGGTAAGCAGACAGATTTAAGATTTATGGTTGCTACCGGGTTAGAGCCCAAGTCAGTAAATCAATACGTAGCAGGAATGAGTAAAAACCACTACAACAAGAAATTAAAGTTTGGAGGTATAGGGTCCGCCAGAGCACTAAACACTGATGGAACTACCAGATACGAAGTTGTCTATGTGGAAATAACAGACGATCAGGAAAATACCCTGGGAAAAAGCACGAGTAGTTCATTAAATCTTTCTAACAAAATAGATAATACACTTAGTGTAGACAAAGGTTACATAGATGTGTCGTCAGGGCACTGGCAAGCAAGTGCAACTAATGAGTACCTGGTGTACCCAAATAGTATATTAAACATGCAACAAGCAATGGTTACTGGTGTTGGCCAATCTAACGTTGGCACATTACCAGACTGGCAAACAAGTAAACAAAAAAATGATCAGACTCTAAACTACAAGCACTATGCTATACTAGCATATGTTACATCAGGCAATGCGGAACAAATAGCATTCCTGTTAACTAGACACATTGCCAATAATAATTTTGATTTTAAAGACATAAAATGGGAAACAGACAGATACGTTCATGATCTTAACTTGAGCAAGAATTACGATAAATCTCTGGGCGTGTTTACTTCTGCTGGAGAAACATCATTTGATGAGGATGGGGTTAAATACGGAGCAGAGACAACTTTTGACGGTGCAGGCACTAAGTTTGTTAAATATAAAGATGTATACGAAGAGCCCGATCAGAACGATAAATACTTGGTATTTCCGAGAAGAGGCATATTCGGACGAGAACCAAACGTAGACTACGAACTAATACAGTATCAGACAGATTAAGGAACTATAAATGGCCAGTAATATTAATCCAAATACCATTGACGGCTTGTATCCAGTAGCTGGACAAGACAATGACAGTCAAGGTTTTAGAGACAATTTCACAAATTCTAAAAATAACTTTACGTATGCTAAGACAGAACTTGAAGACTTGCAAAGTAAAGTTATTCTTAAGTCCGCATTGTCGGGTGGTTCACTTGACAATGACATGAACGATGCGCTTATTAAAGCGGCTAAGATACAAGACTTTTCAGAAGCAAGGCTTGACAAAGGCTCAACCTCAGGCACAATGACTTTCAGCCATACTGAGGGACATTACCAAACTGTAACAGCAACGGGTTCATTAACGTTTGCGTTTAGTAATTTCCCCCCAGCAGGACAGTTGGGACGAATCAAAGTAGAGGTTACAATTAGCAACGTGGGCCACACAGTAACATTACCCACAGCAGTAAGTATCGGACACGAAAACATCGCAGGTATTAGCTCAAGAGTTATTACTTTTGATGAAGTAGGCACCTATATTTTTGAATTTACCACAGAAGACAATGGCTCAGCAATTGCAGTAAACGATATTACACGAAATTTAACAAGAATACATGCAAACAGACTTAGATTAAACACCGTAACGCCAGCAAACATTGGACAGGCAGGCGACGTGGCAGGGTTGCTCGCTATTGATGCTTCCTATGTGTATGTATGTACAGGCATTTACGATGGCTCCACAGTAATTTGGAAGAGGGCGGGAGTTAGCGCATACTAACCTAAGTTAAAATAAACGGGGAAACGGGCTAGTAAACTAGCCTTTTTCTTTGACTTTATCATCGGCTTTAGTTATAATAACATACAAGGAGAGCACATGATAGACTTAAACAAGTACAAGGATTTTGTTGCAGAAGTAACAAGCGAACAATCCAATATTACAGGAAGACTGGTAGAAACCCTCGCTAGTCTCAACATACACACAGACATTAATCCAGCACTGTTACTTACAGCCGCTCTTGGATTGGCCGCAGAGTCAGGTGAGTTTGCAGAGATACCTAAAAAGATTATATTCCAAGGCAAACCGTGTGACGAAGATGCTATATTCCATATGAAACGTGAACTTGGTGATGTTGCGTGGTACTGGATAAATGCTTGTAGAGCACTTAACCTAGATCCAAACGACGTAATAGAAGAAAACATTAAGAAGTTGGAGTCACGTTATCCAGGTGGCAAGTTTGATGCACACTATAGTGAAAACAGGCATGAAGGCGACTTATAAATAACAATATGTTTCATCCTTTACTAAACGACTTATCAGAACTTAATGATCAGGAACTTAATGATCGGGCACAGGATATTTCTCGAAAATTATCTTCAGTGTATAGAGTAGGCGCAAATTCCGGTCTCATACAGCAAATGCAACTGGTTAACGCACAACTTCAAGACGAAGTTATGTTCAGACAGCGCAAAGAACTTGAGAAATTAATGGATAAGAACGGTAAAGATTTCAAAAATATTATCGATATAAAGTAATTTTATGGAAGCAAGCATAAGAATATCAAAGCAGTTCACTGCAACTGCTGTAATCAATGATCGTATACTGTCAAATAAGTACGACATAAGTTATGCAATCTCATTGGTGTCAGCAGATCAACACGAACAAAAAATAGCATACGATCGAGTTAAGTTTTTAACTGAGAGTATATTTGAGTCTACAATTTTTATAAAGTACAATAACCCTTTACTTAAAAAACTAAAAGGAAGTGTTAATAACTTGTATAGTCAGTTTTACGCAGAACCTTACGATAGTATAATGGTAGACTATCTGTTTCTTAAAGGTCAGGCTATTCTTGAAGACAAAGCGAACATCGATCAGATAAGTCTAAGTAGTTGGCAAGGAAGAGACATAGAGTTCTATGCTGATTGTGAACATGATTACAGTGCTTACAGTAAAGCACCATGGATCAAGGCAAAAGACGGTATTCCCTGGTACATGAGATCAGATATCTACGTAGGTGACTACAAAGAGAATGAGATGTTAGAATTTCCAGTCTGGGACGACTTATATCTAGGATGGAAAGAACCACAAGAGGAAGAAGCAGAGATAATAGATTTTAGAAAGTTTACCGGCAAAGTAGTTAAGGGCGGAAAACGTGGTAAGTAACCAGTTTGGACAGACATTTTTAGAATCAGATGATCTAGTCACTATGCTTTACCGTGATCCTGACATGGATGTTACAGATTACGAAATTAATGATCCAGACGAATACAATAATGCTGTTAAGCAATTACATTTAAAGATTCCAGAGCTTAAACAGCCTAGATTAGACACAACTAAATGGCTCACACAAGAGCAATTTGATCTAGCACACCAAGCAGAGTACTTTATTCCCAAAGAGTATGAACAAATAGACGTCATGGATTACCTCAGTAAACAGTTAACTGACAAACCACAAAGCATTATAGATAGAGTTATAACGGAATATCAAGCATTTGCAGATTTAAACATGATACCTATGCTACGCTATCTCATATATCTAGTTGACGTAATGAGAGAAAACAATGTGGTATGGGGAGTAGGTCGTGGATCAAGTGTGGCTAGTTATATACTGTATCTGATAGGCATACACAAAGTAGACAGCGTTAAACATAATTTAGATTACACAGAATTTTTGCGGTAAATATAATATATACGTATATAAAGGAGTTTTCAATTATGGCTAGAAAAATACATAGAACAGCAAGAGGTGCGACTATTGATATGGAACGTCTGCGACTCGCCAACGAAGATACCATTGCTGTTGGTAATATGAAAGTAAATGCTCGGGGCGACGAGTTGGGATTTGGTGGTAGTATTGTAAAGACCAGAAAAGAAGTAATAGATGCAACTTATAAAGTTCATACTATGGTGCCACAAGATGACCGTGTATACACCGACGCAATGCATAGTGAAGCCGCAATGGCTGAGCCAGCGCCGGGTGTTAGCGCAGAGCCCAAACCAAAAGTTGAAGAAGTTGCAACACCAACCGAAGAATCTAAAACAATGCGTGGTGGTTTGGCAGCGGCACTTGCTAGAAAAGTAGAAGTATCAGAGCCTGAAATTAAACTTAATAGTCTATCAACCGGCGTTAAAAGAATTTAGAAAGGGTATAATATGCAAGAGAATCCATACGGAAAAAATATAGGATATCAATTTCGCCTTGACTTTGAAGGCAAAACAATTAAACCACTACACAACAATGTAGTTGTGCGTGACATGAACTTTGCAGGACGTACACTGGACAGCGGTATCGTGTTGTTGGCTGACGACGGCAAGACAGATGGTATACGTCCACGTTGGGCACAAGTATATGCTGTTGGTCCTGAGCAAACAGATGTTACTGTGGGACAGTGGGTACTGTTAGAACACGGACGTTGGAGTCGTGGAATTAACATTACCCAAGATGGCGAAGAACTTACTATACGCAGAGCTGATCCAGACGCTATCTTAATGGTAAGTGACGATGAGCCCAATGCAGAAACAATTGCAGATTCTGTGCATGCCGAACGTAAAACCAGAGAACTTGCAGACTAGACATTTTTCAATAACTACTGTATAATACTCTATATGAACCAATTATGGACTGAACTATATAGACCCAAGACTGTTGCTGACTATGTTTTTACAGACAACACACAACGCCAACAAGTAGAATCCTGGGTTAAAGAAAAGAGTATCCCACACTTACTACTAAGTGGTAGCCCGGGTACTGGTAAAACAACCCTTGCTAAGATGTTAATGCATGAACTAGAAGTTGATGACATGGACGTCTTAGAAATTAATGCTAGTCGTGAACGTGGCATTGATCTTGTAAGAGACAAGATTGTAAACTTCTCAAGCACTATGCCTTTCGGTGAGTTTAAAATTATCCTCTTAGATGAGGCAGACTACTTAACTCCAGAAGCACAAGCATGTATGCGTGGAGTTATGGAAGCCAATCATCAGACAGCAAGATTTATACTAACCTGTAACTATCCACATAAGATTATTCCTGCAATACATTCTAGATGTCAAGGCTTTCACATTGCTAAGACTGACCAAATAGAGTTTACTGCTCGTATTGCTAAGGTGATGATTGAGGAAGGCATTGAGTTTGAACTTGATGTGTTAGACAACTATGTTAAAGCAACATACCCAGACTTGCGTAAGTGTTTAAACATGACACAGATGAATAGCAGTTCTGGCATACTTGTAGAAACACAAGCAAGTCAACAAGGTGGTGGTGAGTTTAAGTTAGACGTTGTTAAGTTGTTTAAGGCAGGTGAACTTAAACAGGCAAGACAAAAACTCGTTGACAGTGTGCGCCCAGATGAGATGGAAGGTGTTTTTAGATGGATGTACGACAACATCACATTGTGGGGAGAGACTGATGAAGCACAAGATGAAGCAATTATAACTATTAGGCGTGGTCTTGTACAACATATTAGTTGTGCTGATCCTGAAATAAACTTATCAGCAACATTTACAGAGTTATGCAGATTAAATGGCTAAAGATATATATCTACTGTGTCAATACATACAGAAACCTAAACCAGGTACAAACACTGCACAGAAAGGCTTTGGTAATAATCCAGACAACTGGCAGTTTGACGAAGTCATAGCAGTAAGCCGTGGTTTAAAGAAACGTGATATGTCAACGCAGAGCGTGATTCTTAATATGTCTACGCAGAAAGTAGAACGCTGTGGTCTTAGGCAAGGAGCAACTTGGGACGAACTATATGCGTATTACAAAGAACACTATCCAGAATACATTAAAACTATCGAAAAAGAAATTGAAAGAAGCCAGCCATCGTTATTTACGATGATATGATAGGAATTTCGTTTAGTAGTTTTGATTTATTCCATAGTGGTCACGTTGCTATGCTTAAAGAAGCAAGTGAGAACTGTGAATATTTAATTGTAGGATTACAAACAGATCCAACGATTGATAGGCCTGAAAAGAATAAACCTATTCAAAGTGTGTTTGAAAGATATGTTCAGTTAAAAGGATGTAAGTATATTAATGAAATTATTCCTTACGAAACTGAACAGGACTTATTAGACATACTGCTAACTTATACAATTGATCGACGATTTATTGGCGAAGAATATAAGCAGTTAGACTTTTCTGGTAAACAAATATGTGTCGACAAAGGCATAGAATTATATTATAATAAAAGACAACACTCGTTCAGCACATCTAATTTGAGAAAACGAATAAGCGAGGCAGAACTATGGTCAAGGTAATATTAACGGACGTAGACGGAGTTTTATGCGACTGGGAGGGCGGTTTTAACTCATTTATGGAGTTAAAAGGCTTTGAAATGATAGAAAACGGGCACTTGGAGTACGCCATTGGCGATAGATTTGGTATCGACAGAGAAGTGGGTTATAGTTATGTGTGTGAGTTTAATAACAGTAAATCTATTGCTCAGTTAAAAACTCTTAAAGACTCTAATGAGTGGGTAAGGCGAATACATGACGAGCTAGGATACAAATTCCATGTATGCAGTAGCATGAGCCACTTGACAGAGTCAATGAACATGAGAACTTCCTATCTTAAAGAACAGTTTGGTGATATTTTTGTGGGATTCACTTACTTGCCCACAGGTGCTGACAAGGATGAGGCATTGGCTGCCTGGAAAGACACGGGATATTTTTGGGTAGAAGATAATATAGCAAACTGTATAGCTGGAGAAGCCCAAGGTCTGCGACCAATATTAATCGACCACGACTATAATAGAAATATAGACGTAGCGTACCCTAGAGTTAAGAACTGGCAGGCAATCTACCAGCTCTTATCCTCTGATTAAATGTCTGAATAGATTTGTAAAACTTCTATAACAGCAGGGTGTCTATGTATATCTTTGCCTAACATCTTGACTCCGCCTACGTAACTAAGTCCTTCATAACTATTGCATAAAGATTCAAAATTTAGTAGTCCGTTATCTGCCTCCTTTCTATCTGCTTGGCGAGTATCGCCTGTTATCACCATTTTACTGTTTTGACCGAGTCTGGTTAGGAGCATCTTCATCTGTCCTGGCGTGGCATTTTGCATTTCGTCTGCAATAATCCATGCATCTTTAAATGTTCGGCCTCTCATAAATGCTAGTGGAGAAATCTCAATTATACCTTCGTCTAACATTTTTGCAGTTTCTTTTGGTGAATAATATTCGTGTATAACATCAAATAGTGGTCTTGTCCACGGTTCCATTTTCTGATTGATGGTACCTGGTAAAAATCCATGCTGTTCATCGTCTACGCCAACAGCTGGGCGGGTTAAAATAATCTTATTAACGTCTCCTTGTCTATATGCCTGTAAGCCTGCCAGCACCGCTAACATAGTTTTTCCTGTGCCTGCTGGGCCGGTTGAAAACACGATTAATTTGTCCGGATCCGTCAACAAATTAATATATGTTTCCTGTCTAAGTGATTTTGGATGCAATCGAATGTTGCGTTGTTTGGGTGCATACTTCTGAAATTCTACTGTATTATCTTGATACGGAATGCTGTCATGGCGTTTTGAATTACTTTTGCGATGTTTTCTACTCAATTTGTTCTCCTTACAATTTTTGAATATATGTACGTTAGTAGACATAGTAGTATTCTCTGTGAACTAATACTACAGTTGTCCACAAAAATACTTACATACTCTTACAAGTAGAATTATAATGTGTTATTATTGTCTCGATGCCGACTATAAATTACGAGTCTCTCACCCAGACTGCATAGATTCTATTCTTAGATCCACTGTCTCGTTTGCACACTTCTACACGATAGCCCCATTGCGGTGCCATCAGATAGTGATCAACTTCACGCCAAGGATAAAACTGTATCTGGTATTGCATTTGGTTATTGTGGTCGTAGTTGCCAGGATTACACCGCCAGTATATTCTGGACTTGGGTTTCATCAGTCGCATGATTCTGCCAATCTGATATTCTACCACAGTTTTATCGCCAAAGTTTAAACTTCCCAAACAGAATGCAACATCAAAGCGTTGATCTGTATCAAAAAACTCTATTTGTTCTTTATGGTCAGCCGCATCGTTAGCAGGATCAATACCTACTAGGTTCTTAATCAGATCTTTGTACGGGTTATACCCACACCCTACATCAAGCACCCACTCGTCGTCTTTAACTTCATTTGCTAAGTTAAAGCCAGTCTCTCCAAATCCACTTGTACTGGGCTTCCAAACTGATGCAAAATATTCGTTAAGTAATTTTTGATTCATCGACAATCCTTAATAAGTACGTTATACTTATATTATGATAATACCCGAACATATATTTTTTACTGGTGTGCCTGGATCACGTTGGTCAGGTATAGCACAAACTATTGAAACCATACCTGGATTTAATACCAGTGACCGCACCCCAGAACGAGCATACGACCATCATGCCTATAGTGGACACAAAGGTGCATACTTTGGTTGGGGTATGGAGTTTGATCCCACACACATTTATGGGTACAAGCACTTTGACCAAGCATGGACTGAGCCTGGTGGACACAAACTAATCAAAAGTCATGATTGGGCATACAGTCCGCGACAAGTAAAAGTGTATCATCCAGACAGTTGGTTTATAATGGTATATCGACCAGACATGGCAAGTTATGCCTGGTGGCACGAAGCTGGCGGTTTTAAGATACAGTACCCAAACTACAGTTGGTACAAGAACAGTGCAAAGATGTTGCAGGAAATACAAACACAAAACACACGCATATTGGAATATGCATGCGAAGTGGATGCAAAATGGGAATACTTTACTCCAGACTGGATTGAACGTGAGTTTGGATATGCTGTTGATGTTCCCACTATACACAAAGACATATTGGTAACCATAATAAAATGAAAAGAGATCACGTTTGGTACATTAAATATGCTAGTGCAATTGTAATACTGATTGCAATGGTTTTCCATGTTAACGGTTGGACACCCTGGAACAGTTACTTACAACTACTAGGTGCCAGTGGTTGGATGTACGTTGGGTACCGTTGGCGGGAGTGGTCTATGTTGTTGAACTTTATACCACAAATTTTTATTATTGTGCCTTACTTAATATACTTCTCTTATTATAAACCGTGATAGAAAATTTTATATTTTACACTGCAGGCAGTTATGGTGTTTTTATAGATTGGTGTATTAATAATTTAACCAAACACTGTACAGAAGATAAGTTGCCTTTTACATCGACAGGCAGTTCGCACAATCATATAACATGTAACATGTTGTTTGATATAAGTCCTAAGGTCAACTACTTCAGTGCTGTAGGAGACACAACACACTATGTAGAACTGTTTTACAATAAACCTAATATCGATAATCTCATTATTTTGTTAGCCAGAGAAGAAGACGAAGTTTGGCGTATATCAAACTATTTAGAAAAAGAAGAGGTAACATCGTCTATATTTTTACCCGTAAGTTATCAGGATGCGAATCCAACATTAGACTACTTAGATAGACGCACACTACAATATTTTGGTAGAACTGATCTACTAAGCATGGATAGATGGGTAGCAAGAGAGATACTTAGTTTCGGTATATTGGATAGACTTGCAGATAACATCGTTCAACAAAAATTAATGATAGACAACTTAGCATATGATAAACTAGTAGTTTATATTGACGAACTAAGAGACAACTTTGAGACAACTATCAATAAAATATTTAACTTTTGTAATTTAAAACCTTACGACCAAACTTTCCTACACAGTGTAGGTGTTAAGTGGGCTAGTAAACAGAAATACATGCATGATACCCGACCACATAATCTATTAAGTGAAGCAGTAGTGCAGGCAAAACTACGTAACAACGGCATAGAGCTAGCATGTTACAATCTTAACAAATTCCCTAACAATGAGTCAGAACTTAGAAAACTATATAAATAGTATTGTATATACACACACCTTAAGGAGAAACATTAATGAACGCACAACAATTTGTGAAAAATCTTGCTGACAACAATGAAGCATTGTTTAAAGCAAGTGAGATGCAGGTCGAAGCATACTTTAATTCTAAGCCATCTCAGGAAAAATTAGTTGAGCACTTTGTAGGTCGAATGGTTAACGAGCGTATGAACATGGTTGAAATCAGCCGTCAGGTTGCAGAACTAGGTGCAGACACAGATCCAGTAGAACTTGAGTTACTCACAAAACAAGCACAAGATGAAGCCAGGCACTTTAGAATGGTTAAAGAAGTAATTGAGCACATTAAAGGCGAAAAGATAGACGTATCAGAAGCCATTGCTCAGGAAGCCGCAAAGCCAACTGCTAAGGGCGCAAGCCTATTAGCCAAGTACGACGCAGACAAAGATGAAGCCGCACTAGCCGCATATCAGTTTATTGCTGAGGGTCGTGCAGAACGTGTCTGGGACAAAATGGCAGATTGCATTGAAGATAGTTTTATTAGCACTCGCTATGCTAAGATTGCTAGAGACGAAGGTTTCCACAGCAAGATTGGTGAGAAGAAACTTTTAAAACTATGTGCAGATCCAGAAGTTCAGGCCAAAGTTGAAGCAATCGCTGACGCTATGAGAATGGACTTATATGCTGTTTCTTGCATGAACACACAAGAAATACCAGAAGCACGTAAGATTATCGAAGACGCATACGTACACTAGTATATGCGGATTGCGATAACACAACGTGTATTGCAACACAAGGGAAGAGCTTACGATAGTTTAGATCAGAGTTGGTGGGATTTATTACAGTCCCATCAACTTATCCCGATTCCAAATACTCCAAACCAAAACTTAACACAAACACTAGACGCAGTAGATTTAATAATACTGTCTGGTGGCGACGGTGACAATACTAGAGTTAATGTCGAGTCAGAAATATTTAACTATGTTGACGAACACAAAACACCAGTACTGGGAGTTTGTAGAGGCATGCATCTAGTTGCTAGAAAATACGGGTTAGGTACTATTCCAGTAGACAATCACATGGACACCAAACACACTATTACAATGTCAGGCAAAGAACACATAGTGCCTAGTCATCATACCATTGCTGTACTGCAAGGTGCTAACATAGAAGTTATTGCCACAGACAAAAGAAATTATGTTGAAGCATTTCAAGTAGATAATTATACTTGCATGCAATGGCATCCTGAACGCATGCAACAACCCTTATGGCCAAAAAACTTCTCATTATAACAGGACCGCAAGGATCAGGTAATCATCTTTTTAGTCGCCTATTCAGTTTACACCACGATGTGGGTGGCTGGAAAGAACTGATAGATGAGTACTGGATACCCAGTGACCTAGAAACATTTGCACCTTATTGGGTTACCCCCAACAGCATGTCTATGGCAGACTTTGAAGGGCATGACTACTGGGTAGCGAACGTTAGCGTACCTTTTGTATTTGATGGTGTTAAGCAAGTTCCTAAAATACACTTAATGGCTAAACAGGCACAGCAGTTGGGAATAGAAGTAGAAATAGCAATTATTGTTAGAGACCAAAACATTAACTTAGAGCAACAACGTAGAGTACGCAGAGAAGAAACACTACCTATTGCACAAGAATACTACTACACAGAATTGTTACCACATTTTAGTTGTCACTTCTTAGATCACGAAGCATTTTTCTTACATAAGGAACACTACTTAAAATGGACAAGCAAAATTTTAAACTTTCCCGTAGCATGGGATTCAGAAGATATTAACAAGTTTATTAACAAGGATGCTAATCATAAATATGTAAAATATGTTGATACATATTGGTTAGACGAACATGTACATGCAGGACTTAAACCTAAACAAGAACGAGGCATAAATGCAACTGATGGAAAAAATTAACGAGTGTCGTGTAGTCGTTGATCGCTGGAAAATGGCAATACATAAAATAGAACCAGGTACACAGGTAACTAGAACACCTGATGGCACTGATATTGTTTTATTGTCTGATTGTCGTCTTGATGGCCAAGACATGCTACTAAAAAAAGTCACCGCGGCATGTATGTTAACACAGACATACGAAATAGACACATTAGCCGATGGTCATGCTGTTATTATCAAACTGCCAGGTTTTAGATCATCTGAGCAAGTAGTGGGACTAGTTACACCTGGAGACTTGGGCAATCTAGTGTACATGGATGGGGCGACTAATACTAATATTGTTAATCCTGGACGTAGCGGTGATCCCTGTGTTAACTACGTAAATTTTCCAGCAGGTATGGTTCAAACTAGACACGTACACCCTAGTCATCGGGTCGGATTGGTTCTAAAAGGACATTGTACAACAGAAACAGAAAATGGACACAATGTAGACCTTAAAGCAGGTGATGCTTTTTATATGCCACGTAATACTTGGCATAATTTTGTATGTGATGATGAGGATATGATTGCATTTGTAATGCATCCAGACAGTGAAGATGGGCCCACAGATCAAAAAAATCCATTGAATACTCGTACATACCTTAAAGGCTAATTCAACTAAATAGTTAATAACGGATATTAAATTATGGCAACTTCATTGAAAGCAGTACTAGAAAACACAAAAGACATTTATATGAGCAATAGCAGTTTGGATGCACTGCTTGACTACGAACGTGTATTAGATGAGCTTGACTTATATGCTTTTAAAAACTGGAAAAAAGGCGAGCTAGTTAGCGGACCTACATTTGAAAAGTACTACGTAAGTGCTGTGTTTATGTGGCCCAATAAAGCAATGCCAGACCCTAGAGGTGCAGAGCGTTTACTACAATATGACTGTGAAGTAAAATATACCAAGGATACATTAGAGTATCCCATAAAAGTTGAAAGCCCAGATGATTTTAAAGCAGGCACAAAGGTTCCCAAACTTGCTAAGATGCCAGTTTGGTTGGTTGAAATCACTTTGCCAAAAAGTTTAATGCGTGACATTGAACGTGGCGCATTAGAACTTGAGAACGAGACCATCGACTTAGAAGACATCGAGCAGGCATACGAAGAAGGGTTTGATGAATCCCAGTTTAAAACAGATCAAGGTGAAATAAATGCAGAAGAAATTTAACGAAGGGTTAGAGTATGGCGATCTAAAAAGATCTGTTATCCCTGAAATAACCATCGATACATTTAAAAGTAAAATGGGCGATGATAAAGATATCTGCACAATTGCGTTATTATGTAAAGAAAAGAATCCTGCAATAGACTTGATGGCGTTCCTGGAAAAAAGTTATGATTGGTTATTAGATGCTGAAGTTAGTGCAGGAGAGCGTGACGACGGCAAGTATCTGGTATTCATTGAGGCAGACAGGAATAAAGAATTACCTACTCATATTCACCAGATGCTGGAAGACTTGCTCAACTTAACAGAAGATAAAATAGAAGACTGGAAGTTTAGGTATTACAGAAGCAAAGTCTATCATGATGTCACAGTAGAAAATTTAGCAAGGGAGATACCATTGACTCCAAGAGAATACAGTAAAGAACACCCTAGTAAAAAAGATATAAAGCGTAAGTCAGAATTAAAACAACTTCAGGCTGTCGCCAATGTGCCTATTAAGGCAGAACGAACCGAAGACAAGGATCTACAGGCACTACAGAGTGCCGCAGGAATAATTTAATCAACCAGGAGCACAAATGAAACTATCAAAGAATTTTTCACTTCAAGAATTTACAAAATCACAAACAGCATTAAGACAAGGTATTGACAACACACCACAAGGTAAGCACTTAGACGCTGCCAAGTTACTATTTGAAAACGTAGTACAAAAAGTTAGAGATAAATTTGGTATTACAGTTATCAACAGTGGCTACCGTGGACCTAAGCTGAACGAAGCAGTTGGTGGTTCGAGCAGTTCACAACACTGCAAAGGTGAAGCCGCTGACATTGAGTGTCCTGGTGTCCCAAATGCAGAAGTTGCACAATGGATTGTTGACAACTGTGCCTTTGACCAAGTTATCTTGGAGTTTTACACACCAGGCATTCCTGACTCAGGTTGGGTACATGTAAGTTACAACTTTGATGGCGCACAGCGTAAAAGCATTCTCACAGCACTAAAAGAAAACGGCAAAACTGTGTACAAGCAAGGACTAATAAAATGAGATTAATCACCGCTTTATTTGCTGTTTTAATACTTAACGGATGTGCATCGTACGATGCCGCCACAATGGCAAGGTTTGATAATAACGAATACCTACTTGCAGGTAAAGTTAGTGCCACAGCAGAAATTGCAAAAAGTTATTGTGGTGATCCAGGCATTGCAGGATCTTATGCAACTACTATCTGGGTTGCGGCAAGAGAATTGCAGTTGTATAGTTTTAACAGAAACGAAAACAAAGACGTAATAGAACTAACTGGTGCTCTGTATGAAATTGCAGAAGGATTAGGGAAAAAGTACATGGAGCACGAAACAGCAGGCGCAGCCGCTCCTAGTGCAGACTATTGCAAACTTAAAATGAAATCATTAAGCGCCAGCGCCGCTAAGGTACAGGAAGCTATAGGAGATAAAGAACTATGACATTAACTGAAATGTATGAAGTTGTAAAGAACATTAAAGCAGGTGACGATGCTATGCTCAAGGAAGTTGCTGGTAAGGTTGATGAACTCACTCACCTATTAGAAGCAAAGGACATCTCAGAATCTGAGTACAAAGAACTAATGGCTGACGTAGAACGTGAGCAGTTTATAGATGCAGAATGCAAGGATTTAGAAGGAAAAGCCGCAATAGCACAAGTCTTTAACTGGGCCAAAACAGCGGCATCATTTTTACTTTAGAGGAACGACATTGTCAGAGGGAACAGAGGGTAACACCGTAAGTAGGAAGATTAATATTGAAGTGGAGATAGACCCTATAGTTAATAGGGAAAGTCAAGTAAATCCATTTCAGAAATGGATATATTTAGCAAAAGCAGTTGATAGCTGGCGTATATTTCCAAGACTATTCTTAACCATTTACATTGTGCTACTGTACAGAACAGTAAATTGGTTTATGGGACTACCTGCACCCTCCATGGAACAATCAGGATTAATCTCAGTTGTAGTAGGTGCAGGTGCGGCATGGTTTGGTTTGTATGCAGGTACAAGCAAACAGAGTTCATCATTTAAAGGAGACAAATAAATGGCAGGACGTAAGGACATTGTATATCTAATACCAGAAGGTGAAACTCGAGATAGTCACACGTATCACTACACTTTACAAAAGACTAAGAATATAAAAAGTCAAAAAGTAAAGTTTCGTAAGTATAACCCAGTAAAACGTGTACACGAAATGTTTGTAGAAGCAAAAGCACCAGGGCATAATTAAGGAAAAAAATGGCTACTATAGCAAAAAACGACTGGATGAAAAACAGGTGGCGACCGGCGATGGGCTGGACGTACATGACAGTGTGTATATTTGATTTTATTGTTGGTCCGATACTATGGACACTTGCACAACAAGACGGGGGAGCAGTAGCACAACAATGGGCTCCACTAACTTTACAAGGTGCTGGATTCTTCCACATTGCAATGGGCGCAGTACTTGGTATTTCAGCATTTGGTCGCACAATGGAAAAGCGTGACAGTAAAGCAGGTTAATTGACAATCTGCTTTATACATAGTATAATATGTCTATGGATTACTATAAGTCACTGGGCGTAGAACGTTCTGCCAGCGCAGACGAAATCAAAAAAGCATACCGCAAACAAGCAATGAAACACCACCCAGATAGGGGTGGTGACGAAGCTCAGTTCAGACAACTTCAGGAAGCATACGACGTACTTGGTACGCCAAACAAACGAGCAATGTATGATGCTGGTGGGCACCGTAATCGTCAAAACTTTGACCCGAATGCATTCAATAATAGATTTGACCAAGGTGGGGTCGGAGATTTATTTGACTTCTTTGGTCGTAGACAACAACCACAGCAACCACAGCAACGTCGTAACAGAGATATGAAAATCACTGTGGAGATACCGTTACCTGATCTTACTGAATCACAAACTAAAACTATAAGAGTACAAACCAGTAAGGGCGCAGATACAGAGGTTGAGATACAAATACCTGCTGGAATACAAAACAATATGCGTATAAGGTATCCAGGGTTAGGTGATAACTTTTTTGACACCATTCCTAGAGGAGACTTGTATGTCTACATCAGACACCAAAATACTAAAAACTTGGTTAAAGTTACAGAAGTAGATGTTATGACCAGAGTCTATTGTGATTTGGCTACAGCAATAAAAGGTGGCAAAGTTCAGGTTGCAGGATTAGATGGGCCTATGTATAATGTAACTATACCTGCTGGAACACAAAGTAAGACTAAATTTAATATCAGTAATAAAGGGTTATGGCAAGATACAAATTGTAATATTAGGGGAAGCCTTATAGCTGAATTAAATATTACTATACCAAATATTAACGACAAACCTGAAATAGAAAAATTAAAAAAGGCTTTAAATGTTAGCACACAATCCTGAGATAGACACAATTATTGCTAAAGCAACAGATTATGCCAAGGAACTAAAACATGAATATGTTATAGCGGAACATCTGTTGCTGGCGCTTATTACTTACGAAAATTTTTCGATAATGTTAAAAAAGTTTGGTGCGGATTATGATAATCTGTCAGCGGATTTACGACTTTACCTTGAGGGCAGAAAAGAAATTGTTAGGGAAGGTGAAATTCTTCCTAAGAAGACCTATGCGTTAGAACGTATCTTCAATAGAGCATTTACACAGGTAATGTTCAGTGGTAGAGCGCATATGCAAACCATTGACTTATTTGTAAGCATATTGCAAGAATCTAACAGTCATGCCGCATATTTCCTATTGAAGTACGGAATTAATACGCAGAGCTTGGTAACGTTCTTTAATAAAAACTACACAGACAAAATAGGAAAAAGCAAACACCACCAACATGCAGATGCAGTCTTAGATGACTATTGTACAAATTTATCTGACTTGGCAACAAAAGAAAAAATAGATCCAGTTATCGGACGAGAATCAGAACTAGACGAGATATTTAATGTACTTGCTAAAAAGAATAAGTCAAATATCTTAATGGTAGGTGATCCTGGTGTTGGTAAGACTGCTATTGCAGAAGGATTAGCTCTAAAAATAAGTCAAGGAAATGCACCTGAATACCTACTACCGTATACCGTATATAATTTAGAAATTGGTAGTTTGCTCGCAGGATCAAAGTACAGAGGAGAATTTGAGGATAAAGTTAAAGAAGTATTAGAAGCACTTAAGGAAAAAGGCAACTGTGTCCTGTTTATTGATGAAGCACATCAAATGCACGGTGCGGGAGCAGGTAGCAGTAGCGGAGTAACCTTCGCAGAAATGTTTAAACCAGCTCTAGCAAAAGGTGACCTTAAGGTTATCGCATCAACTACCTGGGAAGAGTATACGCAGAGTTTTGAAAAAGATCGTGCATTGATGCGTAGGTTCCATAGACTAACAATTGAGGAGCCAAGTCCTGAGGTAGCAAAGGACATCCTATATGGATTAAGGGAAGGATTTGAAAAGTTTCACAAAGGAAAGATCAGTGACGAGGCTATTGAATCGGCAGTTGATCTAAGTGTGCGATACCAAAGCGATAAGAAGTTACCAGATAAAGCGTTGGACTTAATTGACACTGCGTGTGCTAAACTTAAAGTTAGGTCACCTAATTATGTACTACGTAAGAGTCATATTGTGGATCTGATTAGTAAGTTTACAAAGATCCCTATCGACCAACTTGGTGCAGAGGAAACTAACACAGGACTGCAAAACCTAGAAATAAACATTAAGCAAAAACTGTACGGGCAAGACACGGCAGTTGATACGGTATTGGAAAAGATTTATGTTGCTAGAGCAGGACTTAAAACTATCAATAGGCCGATCGGTAACTTTCTATTTTTGGGACCCACAGGCACAGGTAAAACAGAGTTTGCTAAATTACTAGCAGAGCACATGGGTATGAAATTAATACGTTTTGATATGTCAGAGTACCAAGAGAAACACTCTGTGTCTAAACTTATTGGTGCTCCTCCAGGATATGTAGGCTATGACGACGGTAACTTAGGTGGTGGCTTACTGGTTAGGGAAATAGAAAAGTCTCCCAATGCAGTTATTCTCTTCGACGAAATAGAAAAAGCACATCCAGACTTAAGCAGTGTATTGCTATCACTAATGGACGAAGGTTTTGTTACAAGCTCTAATGGTAAACGTGCAGACTGTAGAAACACTATTGTGCTAATGACCAGTAACTTAGGGGCGGCTGATAACGAACTAAACAACATTGGCTTTGGTAGAGACTTAGAAAAGTTGCATGAAGACGATAAAGCAATTAAAAAATTCTTTAAACCAGAATTTAGGAATAGGTTAGATGCTATTGTTAAGTTTGCAAAGTTAGACAATCTTGCAATGCGTAAAATTGTAGTAAAGTTTGTTAATGAACTTAATGAGCTAGTAAGCGACAAACACATTAATATTAGTGTTACTGAAGCAACTGTTGATTGGTTAGTTGACCAAGGCTTTGACAGTAAGATGGGAGCAAGACCACTATCTCGTAAGATTGACGAGGCGATTAAAGTACCATTGTCTAAAAAGATACTATTTGAAAATTGTGGTGCTGGCACTACAATTAAAGTAGATGTTGTTGACGGTGAGTTAGTGTTTGAGACAGACAACAAAATGTTATCATCGACGGTAAAAAAAGATGGACTCATTGTATTGGACCAGTTTAAACCCAAGGGTTAAACTGTTACGAACTAATAAGTTATTTTGGAACAAGTATGCCTTTAAGGTAAAGTTATACGTGCCTGGTGGTAACTATTTGTCTAGCTGGGTAAGTTCTATGTATAAGGACATAGATGCAATAACGTATGTGCAACGTAGGATAAAACAACATGCATCAATAAACAAGTTGCTGGTACAACCATACCATCAACATAAAGGAATAGAGGAACGCCAAGCAAAAATGGAAATATATTTGGCTGACCCAACCACATTGCAACTACTAAAAAAAGCAAAAATGGAAACGGATATTCAGTTTAGGGTACAAGAGCCAAACATAAGTTTATTTCATAATGACGAGATAGTGCTTCAAGAGGTAGTACAACGTCTTTCTAGTCTAGATCGACGACTGTTGGAAGTCTCTGGGGTAGTTGATAGCAAACATGCCAAGAGTCTGAAACCTAATGTAATTTTAAATAGTAAGGTACCATACAATTATAAGGTTTATCTAAGGCTAACACATCATGTCAGACACCATGGACCTAAAATTTTACAGTATCTAGATACTTTAGGCAAAGACAGCGTTACGTACCCGGACTCGCTTAAACATGAGCTTCAGACACGTGGGCATGGATGGCATACAATTACTTACTTTTACTGTAATGATCCTGGTATATTAGACTTTATAAATCTAATATGCCCTGATGCTTGTACAACTAACCAAGTTTATAAGTTAGTGCATTAACAGCATAAATAAGTATATTAATGAGGTAAACTATGGCTAAAATTCAAGAACAACATGTCGTTATTGCTTTAAGCAAACTCAAAAAGGATAGTGATCCTGATGAAATATTATTACCAGAAGAAGTTCTCACTTCATTAGAAGCAGTAGTGCAAGAACTTGTAGGTGACAATGTTATAGTTGAAATAGCGAAAAATTAATGGCAAAGAAAACAGTTACACTTATCCCTAGCACAACGTTTGGTTCAGCCGTAGGCAACTACGATGGTAGTAGTCTGAGTTTTACCAGCGACAAACACAAAGGTGATGGCTACTACGGCTATGCTGATGGCAGTCACACGGTTGCTATGTTCCCAACAATTCTGGAAGCAACTATTCGCATACAGGCTACACTAGCAACTGAACCTGTAGATTCTGATTGGTTCGATGTGGATAACGTAATACTAGGTAATGACAGTACGGCTCAAAGTACAGCAACAACATTTACCTTTACTGGTAATTTTGTCTGGATACGTGCTAAAGTAACTGATTTCCAAGCTGGTACAATAACTAAAGTTCAATATCTAAATTAATAGTTAATGCTAACTGTAGTATATGATCGTAGGAGCGAGTACGGTTTCGTACCTAACCTTATCCAACGTCTGGATATAAAACCCAAATCAAAAGAGTGGTGGGACCTGTGTATAGAACCACCATATAGTTTTGAGTTTAGATTTCTGCGATATCTTGATGCGGATCAGATCCCATACCAAGAAATATTGATAGATGACTACCAGGGTGCAGATGGTATCTATCCAATTAACTTAAACATATACGACAAAAGTATTGACTACTTTGCGTTAATTAGACCAGAGTCCTTGCAAAAAGTAAGGGAACACGCATTAAATATTGTATTCTACTACAGTGAGGGAGACGATGTTATGTTAGACATAGCAGGGCACCTCACAATACTAAGTAATCAATATAGTATACCACGCAAAAGTATTAAAATGGTGTGTGCAAATGCACTTGTAACTGATATACCTGGCTATTATTATATCCCAGACGACGAGCTATATTACAGATATCTACATCTAAATAACAGTGACTACGTTAAGCATATAAACTTGGATCAACGTAGTAAAAAGTTTACATTGTTAAACAGAATGGACAAACCTTTTAGGCGATTGTTTGCAGGCAGTCTACACTATCATGGACTTACTAACGATGCATATTTTAGTTACACTAACCAAAACTATAGCACACTGAGCGTAGATGAGAACAATGACCCTGTGTATGGCTGGAATAAGTGGTTTACCAAAACAAGACTAATTTTAGACAATTTTAGTATGCATTTGCCTATATATGCAGACTACTTGACAGACGACAAACATAATGACCACAAACATATTGAACGTAAATTTTATGAAGATGCATACTGGCACATAGTTACAGAAACACACTTTGCATCATGGACCGGATTTTTAACAGAGAAAACATTTAAACCCATACTAAACTTACAACCATTTGTTATAGTAGGTCCTCCAGGAAGTTTATTATTACTTAAAGATATGGGTTATAAAACATTTGGTAACTGGATAAATGAGGACTATGATAGGGTTGTAAATGATGAGAAAAGAATGTATTATGTATTTAAACTTGTGTGGCAACTTAGTCAGTTTACGCATGAGCAACACCAGGACCTTATGATAAAAATGGCTCCGGTGCTTAAACACAATCAGGAACTACTGTTAAGTAGCAAAAGTAAAAAGTTAACTAACCTAATAGATAAAATGTCATTATGACAGACTTAAGTAAGGTACACATACAGATTGCTATCCCAGCATTTAATGGTATGATGCATGTGTCGTGTTTTAATAGTTTATTGCAGTTTCTAATAGAAGCCAGCAAAGTAAATCTTAACTGGACATTAGACACAATGGGCAACGAAAGTCTAATACCTAGAGCGAGGAACAACCTAGCTGGTAAGTTTTTACATAACACCAATGCAACACATTTAATGTTTATCGACAGTGACATTAGATTTAACCCAAACGATATAATAAAACTACTTACAGCAGATAAAGACATTTGCTGTGGAGCATATCCTGTCAAACAAATGCCTCCACAACTTGTGATAAATGAACTAACCAGCGGAGAGTTAGAAGGTGACTTAGTAGAAGTCAACACAGCAGGTACAGGATTTATGTTAATTAAGCGTGATGTTTTTAACAAGATGATAGACAACTTTCCTAAAACCAAATACTCCGACAACGTTGGGCTAGGGGCACAGTATAACCCGTATTTGTATGCATTATTTGATACAGACATAAGCAAAGAAGGATACTACCTCAGTGAAGACTGGACGTTTTGTTTACGTTGGCGGTCGATAGGTGGTAAAGTTTGGATACATAAAGGCATAGACTTAGGACATGTAGGAACATATGAATATAGAGCACCTAACAAGAAGTAACTATATTATCAAACTAAGCATGTTATCTACCGGTAACCTTGAGATTAGTCATAATAACACATTGCAAAAAATACACAGTGTGGCTGGAGATCAATTCAATGTGAAGGTAGACATAGTGTGGGGTAATAATCACATTGTGATACGTGCTATTGATGATTCAGAAATAGAGTTTCTTAGACTAGACTCAGAGGTGCCTATTTCTGACTGGGAAGGCAAAAACCTAGCAGACTTAGCAGAAAATGTGTCGATAAAAGCAGGCGAAGAGAAACACTTTTTCTTTGTATACCCTGTAAGTCTGTCAGATGCATACTTAAAACTAAACAAAGACGATTTATTATACTATGAGTAAAGAAAAACTGCGATTTAATATATCATTACGTTCGACACATTGGGACAAGAAGCCAGAGTTTGTGGTTACGTTAAATGACACCGCAATAACACAAGGGGTTTGTGGTGGCACAGAGGAATGTTCTTTTTATCACGAATTATCTGAGGGCGATCACGAATTGCAGATACAACTAGTTAATAAAGAAGATTCAGATTGTGTACAAAACGAGGACAAAACAGAGATACTGAAAGACATGCAACTACACATTAACAGTATCAGTATAGACAACATTAACTTAGAGCACATTAAACATACTTGTAGTACATTTGTTCCAGAAGATCCCAAACAGCACGAAACCTTGACAGAATGTGTTGATTTAGGCTGGAACGGCACATATATCTTAAAATTTACCTCACCTTTTTATATTTGGCTTTTGGAAAACATGTAATAAATACAAGTATATAATTAATGGTGCTAATAAATGAATGTTTTTGACCTCTTTAAAGAATCCTATGGCGTTGGCGTAGTAGCCAGCAAGGCCCAAACAAAAGATCCACGGTATAGTCACAGTGTCACTGTTGACGTAAAGCCTGATACTTCTAAGAAGAACAGAAAAGCGTTAGGATTATCTGAAGCACAACGAGAGGATGGTTCTTTTGCAAGCAGGGACGAGTTTTATAAAAACATGTATCCCATGGCATTAAAGGCAGTTAGCAAATTAGGATTACAGATTCCACCTGAGTTGTTAATTACCCAATGGGGATTTGAGAGTGGATGGGGTTCTAAAGTTTCTGGCGATAATAACTTTTTTGGTATTAAAGCCGATAAAGGTTACGAAGGTGACAGTAAAGAAGTTGCTACATCTGAATATGAAGATGGTGAGAAAGTAAACATCAAAGATAAGTTTAGATCCTATGACAACGTAGACGACGCAGTAGATGACTATGTAGATTTTATTAAAAGTAACCCAAGATATACAGAAGCAGGCGTATTCGATGCTAAGAACAGTGAAGAGTACATGGCTGCTTTACAAAAAGCAGGATACGCAACTGACCCTGAGTATACAGATAAGATTCTAAAACAAGAGGCTATTACTAAAAAACAAATTGCAAAAGTTGTTCCACCTGAAGAACAGGAAAAACTTAAAGCGGAGCAACCAACAGTTTCTACAACACCCCGGGCGGCAGAGCCTGCTACCCCAGAATACGATGCATTTGGAAATGTAGTTACTGATAAAGGATTTGATCCGGATAACAGAAAAGCCCAACGGGCGGCAAATAATGTTGCTAAGAGCGACACAAAACAGGCAAGAGACGATGCTATTAATGCAGAGTTAGGTGGAGCAGATTCCGCTGGTGCAACACAAAGCACAACAACTCCAGCAGGATCGGCTGGCAGTGCGTACAGTATTAAGCCAGGCGACACGCTAAGTAAGATTGCTAAAAACAATGGCACTACTGTTAGCGCATTAATGAAAGCAAATCCTCAAATTAAGGATGCTAACAACATTAAAGCTGGTGCAAAATTAAACTTAACGACTCCAACACAAAAAGAACCTGCTGACGACAGCAACAAGTACGCACAAGCAGGCAAAACAGCCTTGCCTGATTCTGTAAGTGTAAAACAACGTGAACTAGACGATGCACAAGCAGGACTTGAAGCAATCACGTTAAACGGCACACAGGAAGAAGTAGCAAAAGCACAAGCAGATGTAGGCAGATTAACGAACGCAGTACAGTTTAACAAAGCCATGCAAGCAGGTGGTGTAGAGGGTCCCGGCACACTTACGAAAGATGACACTAAGTATCTCAGAGACAAAGAAGGTGCATTGTTACAAGGCAAAGACGATGTAACAAGTATTGCAGACGATGACCTAAACCGTAGACGTGCTGAAGCCTATGCGAATCAGCAAGAAAAAATGGGCAATACTGAAATAGCAGATGCCGCTCGTGCTGAAGCCAAGAGACACGAAGCATTACGCAACGAAAAGTTAACAAAAGGTATTACCTTTGGTCAAGGTTCTTTAGAACAGCAAGAACAACAAATGAAGCAGTGGGATAAGACTAACGCAGAAGGTGGAGATCCTACACAGAGTTGGAAAGGTGGTGTAATTACTGATCCAACGGAACTTACAGACTGGCAAAAAAGAAATCAAGAAGCAGATCAAAAACAAAAAGAACAAGGCAACTACACTGTCACTAAAGACATTGACGCCCTTAGAAAAGAAGTAGAACCCACTGTAGAACCTACTGTAGAACCTAAAGTAGACATGAGTACTGCTGGTCAAGCTGGAACCGACGACTTTATGAAGTCTGGTCCTGGTACTACACCAGAAAAGCCTGTTGTAAGCACAACACCAACAGGTCCTGAAGTAGACGACATATCAAAGGACTTTCCAGCAACACCTAAAGTTGACCCTTATCCTAATCCAGGTTACAAAGATGAAGAACTTAGAATTTATAACCAGTTAAGTGATGGGCAAAAGGCAAAAGTTGTTGGTGACTTTGAAAAGTCTAAAAATAACACTGCCCAGCAAAGAAAGAATATTACACCAGGTACTGGACCAACAAGTATCCCAGATGCTAAACCAAGATCATTACTGGATATCAAACACCAACAGACACTGAGTGACATTGAAGGTGGTAAGGTATTAGTAGACCCTGCACAAGCTCGTGAAATTAGTAAAGCATTGACACAAAACTACCCAAGTATTCAGGCAAGAAATGCCGCTATAGAAAAGTTGCGTTATACTGCACCAAGTCTACAGGATATACAAAAAGTCCCGGCGCCTATTGTGGATAAAAGCACAACGCTTGATACTAACACAGCACGAAATATAAACATAGCAACCAATAAGATAGGTGATGCTTACGGAGTATTAAGTCGAACAAACGCAAACGTACCAGCCGCTAAAACAACTGCCCCTAGGAGTGCTGTAGGTCAAGCAACAATAGGATCAAAGCAAACAGTAGGCGTAACAGATCAGCAAAGAGCGCAACGGCAAGCAGATGCAGATGCTAGGAAAGCACAGCAAGAAGCACAAAAGGCAGAAGCGACGGCGAAACAAGAAGCACAAAAAGCAGAACAAGAACGTAAGCGACAACAGCAAGCACAACAGAGGCCAGTAGTAACAACCGGATCAACACAAACAGTTAAGCCAGTTAGGTTTAGTCCTAGCGGCGGCATTGCAGGTGAAAGTGCCATCTTTAGGGCTATAAACAAGTGAAAGTAGTGGACATACAGTTTGATTTACTATGTAAATGGTCTAAGGCACCACCGACATACAGGTTGTACTGTAACGGAGATTTACTAACAGAGCGCACATATACTTTTGATAACACAAAAGCGTTCGTGCGTGAACTGTCAAAGGTAGAACTACCAGCAGGAGAAAGTGAATTTGTTGTTGAGAACATTAATCCTGAATTAGGGACATTTGATGTGTGTAACATCTGGATCGCTGGTAAAGAAACAAATAGTCTTAAGTTTACGGTAGCATAAATACAAAAAAAGGTTAGTAAAATGAAAGCAACAGACATTATTGAAGAAGGCATTTTAAGCGACATGGCTGCCAAAAGCGAGCAGGATCATGAGATCCAAATGGCTCGTGGGCAGTTATATAAGACAGCAAAGTATGCTATTGAACTACACAACATGTTAAAAGGCATTAGCGAAGAGCAAGGCTTAGAAGCATGGGTTCAAGCAAAGATTACTAAAGCCGCAGACTACTTGGGTGCTGTTAAGCATTACTTAGAATATGAAATGTTATCTAACGGTGAGATGCCAGTAGAAGCAGTTGAGCCTGAAGTTGAAACAGAATTAGAGTTAGGTGAGACTACTACAGCAGGTGGAGTTGCAACCAGTATGAGCGGCAACGGATTTGCTAGTGGCGGCCCAGGTGATAAGAAAAAGGTTATTAAACGATAATGAGTAACGATATCTACAAAATACTAGAAGGTATGGACAGCATTAAGTCTAGTCATAAAGACCAGGTTAAAGGATCTGACAGGCCCAGTAAGGGCGAAAAGAAGTATGATGGTCCTTATACTAAACATCCTTTCCAGGGTAAACTTGTGGGTGAAGTTAAAGAAGATGAGTTATCAGAAGAGTTTGACAAGTTTGATAACTCAGAACTAGTAACAGAGGCACAGTTTGATGAAGCCGCAGGCGAGAAAGACGCTTGCTACCATAAGGTCAAGTCACGTTACAAAGTGTGGCCCAATGCATACGCAGGTGGTGCATTACTTAAGTGCCGTAAAGTTGGTGCCAAGAACTGGGGCAATACGGGTAAAAAGAAAAGCAACGAAAACGTAGAGCTTGATAACAAATTAGATGTTAAAAAGTTGTTAACTAGCCTTAGTAATAGTAAAACCGTTAATAGTGACAGACTTGTAGACGCAATTGAAATGCGGTTCATGCATAACATGACCTACAAAGAAATAGGCGAAGAATTAGGTGTTGGTCCTCAAAGAGCCGCTACGATTATTGGAAAAGCACTACGCTTACTGAGGGCGCAATACGCTAGGCCTTAGACTTTAAAAAAATGGATTAGGCATAGAATAGAAATGAGAATAACAGACTTTATAACAGAAAAATGCTGGAAAGGCTGCGATCTGCTCGACCAGGTGATCATGGCGACCAGCCCAGACGCCTTTGCGCAGTTTCAGGCTCGCTTGGATATGCTACCTAAGCCTAATGACCGTTTACGCAAAACTATGCTCACGCCTGCTCCCTGGTTGAGCAGAGAAGACCCAAACAAAAACCGAACTGGCAAAGCCAAGAACGTTGTTACCAAATGACCTTAATAGTAGAAGAAATTACAATTTGTAGAGGGTGCTGGCATCCCGCACACTGTGGACACAGTTGTGTAGATGAGGACTGTGATTACTGCTCGGAATGCCATTGTGAAAAATGTAGAGAAGAACATGCGAGCAAGCGAAATAATACGTGAAGAGCCAGTAGCCAGTAGTTGGATTACTGACTTGGATTATTTTGTTTTTGATAACGGTGGTACCGCTGTTAGAATGAAAACCAAAGGTGGTGGAGAGTACTATATAGATGGTGCATCTCAGACTGACTACGATAGATGGATGCAGGCAATAAGCAAAGGCAAACACTGGTGGTCGGACATCAAATATTCTTATTAATAAAGGAAATTAAAAATGGCAAGAATTAAACAAATGGTCACTAAGGCACACAGAGTCCAAGGTCGATAAATACTACTATGCTTATAAGAGAATTGTTTGAAGACCAGAGTCCAGTAGCACCGTTAAATAGACCGTTGCCAGACACCCCCACCGATACAGACCTAGCACAATTAGGTCCTGACGCTGAAACAATTATGGCTATTACACAAGATGCTGGCACAAGAGCCGCCATTAAAGCACTAGCAAGTAAAATTGCTCGTAAAGAACAGTCATCTGACTCTAAAACATATAGAGACGCACCTTATTTACAGTTAGTGACAAGTATGGGACAGCACCCAGAGTTAGCTGATGAGTATAATCGAATCAGCAGTACTGCTGTACGTAAACAGCAACAACAACAACAAGCACAACAGCAGGCACAACAACAACGCCCAGGCAGTAGTTTATCTACGATCAAGTCAACTGGCACAATTGCACCTTCGTAATTTAATTTATTCAACAAGAACAAAGGAGGTTAAAATCGTATGTATGTATGGAACCACATAGATAATATAGATCCAGATATGGTTCTAGAAATTAAAGATTATTATAGAAACAGTTACAGTTTACAAAAAGAAGTACAAAAAATAATCTATGAACAAGACAACGGTTTTGTAAAGTTAAAAACAGAGGACGTATTTGAAAAATGTCCTAAGTTTACATATTGGTGCGAAGATGTTGCAAAGATTAAGATAGATTATATAGGATATCTAATCAGTGCTCCGTTTTATACTTTAAAACATTGCCACATAGACACAGACACTACTGGCGTAGGAATTAACTTTCCTGTATCTGGTTGTGATCACACTGAAACAATATTCTACGAACCCAACAATAATGTAAGAAGTGTATTGCTTGACGAACATGCCCATAAAACTCGCATTGTTTGTTATAGCGACAACTGGGTACAACTAACAAAATACAGTTTACACACACCCACAATATGCATTAACACTATACCGCATGTATTCACAAATACCGGAGAAGGACTCCGTATATCAATGACTGTGAGATGTACTCCAGATACCGTGCCTTTTAAATTAATGAAAGGCTGGGACACCAGCAAAGATGCTATAAGATGGGGAGTTGATTGGTATGAAAGTTGGTACGGGCACCCTAAACCACCGGAGAATAGTTAAATGTGGTACTGGAACTGGCTGGATTGTGATGAGCGTGTAACACATGACATACAGCGTTATTACAACACAAGTCAGGATCTACAATGGATTGTGAAAAAAGCAATAGCAGGGGCATATCATACGTTTGTGCGGATGGATCTTCAGGGGTTTGTAGACAACTGCCCGTTACTTACACGATGGATGAAGCGTAACAACGTATATCCAGCTTATATGATATTCTTTGTATCAAGCCCGCATGACGATCCCGACTACAAACACACTGATATAGACGAAGCTGGTGTATCTATTAATTTTCCCATAGCAAATTGTCTAGGCACTTCATGTATATTTTATCACAAACCAGATGATCTGAAGATTAATCTAGTTGACTTAGGTAACGGACATGTGTATAATGATTGTTTAACAGAAAAAAAGTGGCACGAGCATTCAAGATACGAACTAGTAAAACCTATAATAATGAATAATCAAGTACCTCATAGGTTTACAAATCCTAAAGACTCTGTTAGAATATCGTTTAGTATTAGGCTTGATCCTACAAAAGAATTACCAACACACTTAATCAAGGAAAATTAATGAAAATTTATAACACTGAACAAAAAGCAAAACTTAATCAGGTTATTAACGAAGGCATTGCAGTTATGCAAGAAGTCGAAGACCTTAATGCTGGTCTTAGCGATACTATTAAAGCAGTAGCAGAGTCTATGGACATTAAACCTTCAGTGCTTAAAAAAGCAATTAGAATTGCATTTAAATCAAAACTTGGTGAAACTACTCAAGACCACGAAGAAACTGTAAATATCCTAGAAACTGTCGGCAAGACACTCTAATTGGGAAACATCAAAAACTTTTGGGTTAACAGTTATAAAAGTGACCACATAGCGTTCTATCTTGAACTAATTAGTTTTGTTACAACAGTTGGTGCTAGTGCAACCTTGGCGTTTACAGCAGACGCCCCGAATATGATTGTGATATACCCCGGCTTCTTTGTTGGGTGTATTACGGGTGCAATAGCATACTTGCGTAGAAGGTTACCTTTTCCGTTTTTGTTAACTAGCTGGTTTGCATGTGTTAACATATTTGGATATGGTGTAGCATCTGGATGGTGGTAATATGTCTTGGCAATGAAAACTTATTCGATAGACTTCCCCTTTACCGATTATAGTACAATAAACATATGAGTTACATAGACGCATTTCATGACAAAGACACAGATAGAATACACGTCGTAGAACGTATTAATGGTGAGAGAATCTACAACGAGTTTCCTGCCAATTACGTATTTTATTATGATGACCCTAAAGGCAAACATCGAACTATATACGGCACACCAGTAAGTAGATTCAATACACGTAACGGCAAAGAATTCCACAAAGAGCAAAGAATACAAGGCGGTAACAAAAAGCTCTGGGAGTCGGACGTTAATGTAGTTTATCGCTGTCTAGAAGAAAACTATCTGGGCCAAGACGCTCCCAAACTACAAACATGTTTTTTCGATATTGAGGTTGACTTTGATCCTGAGAAAGGATTTAGCCCGCCCAGTGATCCGTTTAACAAAATAACTGCAATAACAGTTTACTTAGACTGGCTTGGCAAACTAATTACTCTTGCAATCCCACCTAAGGGTATGAGTTGGGAAGAAGCACAAGATGTGGCAAACCAGTTTGATGATACATTCATGTTTACTGACGAAGCAGACATGTTGGATCAGTTTTTAAACTTAATAGATGATGCAGACATACTTAGTGGCTGGAACTCAGAAGGTTATGATATTCCCTACACTGTTTTGCGTATTAATAAGGTATTAAGTAAAAATGATACCAGACGTTTTTGTCTATGGGGGCAATATCCTAAGAAGCGCACCTTTGAACGTTTTGGTGCAGAAAATCTGACATTTGATCTTATTGGCAGAGTGCATCTAGATTACATGCAACTCTATCGTAAGTACACATATGAGGAACGCCATAGTTATTCACTAGACGCAATCGGTGAGTATGAACTAGATGAGCGTAAGACTCAATACGAAGGTACGCTGGATCAGTTATATAATCAGGACTTTAAAACGTTTATTGAATATAACAGGCAGGATACTGCATTGCTGTTTAAGTTGGATCAGAAACTAAGGTTTTTAGATTTAGCAAACGACCTTGCACACGACAACACAGTGCTACTACCAACCACAATGGGTGCTGTGGCTGTCACAGAGCAGGCAATTATTAACGAAGCACATCAGCTGGGTATGGTTGTTCCTAATCGCACGAGAAGAGGCGAAGAAGAAAATACACAAGCGGCAGGTGCTTACGTTACACAACCTAAAAAAGGCATGCATGACTGGGTGGGTGCTATTGATATTAACTCACTGTATCCTAGTGCTATTCGTGCTTTAAACATGGGATCAGAAACTGTCGTGGGACAACTACGTCCTATTATGACAGACAGTTACTTGAACGAGAAACGTGTCGCAGGTAAAACTTTCACAGACAGCTGGGACGGATTGTTTGCGTCACTGGAATATACTGCTGTTATGGAAATGCAAGCAGGCACTGAGATAACAGTAGACTGGGCGAATGGTGAAAGCACCGTACATACAGGTGCAGAACTCTGGAAGATGTTATTTGACTGTAATCAAAGTTGGACACTGAGTGCTAACGGCACTATCTTTACATACGAAAAGAAAGGTATTATTCCTGGACTGTTAGAACGTTGGTACGCAGAACGTCAAGAACTACAGGCAAAGAAGAAAGAAGCAACAGACACAGAGGACATTGCATTCTGGGACAAACGACAGTTGGTTAAGAAGATTAACTTGAACAGTTTGTACGGTGCTATCCTTAATCCAGGTTGTAGATTTTTTGACAAACGTATTGGACAATCAACTACACTGACTGGCAGAAGTATTGCTAAACACATGGATGCGTTTACAAATGAATGCATAATGGGTGTGTACGATCATACTGGTGAAGCCATTATATATGGTGATACAGACTCTGTTTATTTTACTATGTGGCCCGCAGTTAAGGAAGATGTTGAGGCAGGTCGATTAACCTGGAATAAAGATGTAGTTATACAACTATATGATCAAATTAGTAGTTCGCTTAATGAGAGTTTTCCTAAGTTTATGGCAAAAGCATTTCATTGTCCAAAACACATGGGAGAACTTATCCAAGGTAACAGGGAACTTGTTGCTACTAAAGGCTTGTACATTAAGAAGAAGCGTTATGCGGCACTGATATATGACATGGAAGGGTACAGGTTAGATACTGAAGGCAAGCCAGGCAAAGTAAAAGCCATGGGACTTGACCTAAAACGGTCAGACACTCCTCCTGTAGTACAGAAGTTCCTAAGCGAGATATTATTAGCCACACTAACAGGTGCTAAAAAAGAGGAAATATACGACACGGTACGTGAGTTTAAAGTTGCGTTTAGAGAGCGTCCAGCATGGGAAAAAGGCACACCTAAACGTGTCAACAACTTAACCAAGTACTCAGCCGCTGAGAAACGTGAGGGCAGAGCAAACATGCCCGGACACGTAAGAGCCAGTATGAACTGGAACAACTTATGTAAAATGATGAGCGACAATTACAGTCAGAAGATTGTTGACGGTATGAAAGTTATTGTTTGTAAACTTAAACAGAATCCGTTAGGATATACTAGTGTTGCTTATCCCACAGACGAATCACATATTCCACAGTGGTTTAAAGACTTGCCGTTCGATGACGACTTGATGGAGGCCACTATTGTTGACCAAAAAGTAGAAAACTTACTAGGAGTACTAGACTGGGATATTCCTAATTATACAGGAATAACTACTACATTTGACAGTTTATTTGATTTTGAATAATTATTGACGATAAATAGTTATGTATGCGACTCAGTCAGTTACTCAAATTAAAGCAGGATCTTCAAAAACATAATAATAAAATAATTGAAGATGCTATTAATGATGCCATTGCACATGTTAATCAACTAGCAATGGTTCCTGCTAGGCTGCCTGAAGCAGACACCTTCCAATCCCTAAAGTCTGAATATAGGAATCTATTACCAAATCTAAGGAAAATAGATGAGCACAAACGAACTAAAATTCAAGACTTAGATGAGAAAATATCTGAATGGGGCAAACAGTATTATATAGACAGTTACGACATGTATGAATCGCAACACAAATTAGCTGATGTTGCTACTAACAGGGACATACGTAAGTTGTACATGTATGATAATGTCAGAGAAGTTGTTAAAACAAGAATATACACATATGTAGATTGGCGCTACCCTACGTTAGAGATAGGTCCTGGAGACGGTGATTTTACACAACACTTAATTGCAGGAGACCCATTATATGTTGTTGACATTCATCAGGAATTCTTAGACAGTACCAAAAAACAGTTTAATGAGTTTTACGCTACCAAAAGACTTAGACCTTATCTTATTAAAAATAACTATGACCTAAGTGCCTTACCACAACAACAGATGGGGTTTGTGTTAGCATGGAACATTTTTAACTATTTTCCACTGGAAGGAATTAAAGAGTATCTTAAAGAAATTTCTAAAGTAATGCGACCAGGTGGAGTCTTGCTATTCAGTTATAACAACTCTGACAGATGGCAAGGTGCTGAAATGGTAGAAAATGCTTTCATGTGTCATACTCCCAAACACGTACTTTTGCCTTTATTAGAGAGTTTAGGATTTGAGATTATAACCAGCAAGGATTACGACCCAACAGTAAGTTGGGTAGAGGTGCGTAAGCCTGGTGTTATATCAACCTGTAAAGCTCACCAGACGATGGGCTCAGTAATTCAAATTTTAGATCCAGACGAAGATCCAATAAGTGTAGTAGCAAGGGCTCAAGAAGAATTAAGAGTTTCCCTAGATGCACAGACACGTTTTGACCTACAGAGACATAAACCAGACTGGTTTGACGCAGTCATACAGTATAGAAAAAAACACAACATAACTATTGAAAAGGCACTAGAGATTGTATTTGAACAAGTAGGACTGGATCTCAATAGTGTTAAGGAACATAAAACGCAGACTCTTTTAACAGAAGAACGCAAACCACAGGAACAAATTGATCTTGAACGACAAGAAAATTTAGACCTGGCAAAAAAAGCCCGAAAAAAATAACAAATAATTCTTGCTTTCTACCTCAATATCAACTATAATATCCCTAAAGGAGAACATTCAATGAAAGATAACTTATTAGACCTAGTATCGCATACATTTGCACTTGGTAATGTAAACAAACTTAAAGTGCAAGGTACTGCAACAGAAACAAAAATTAATTCTATAGCAGAAGACAAGACTGTTATTATCGAGGGTACATTTAAAAAGCCTATTAAAGAGCTCGAAGGCACGTTTGGTATGCCTAACCTGAGCAAACTTAATATTATTTTAGGCATTCCAGAGTACAAAGACAACCCTAACATTTCAATTAGTACACAAGACAAAAACGGTGAGACTGTTAAAACAGGTATTAGTTTTGAGAATGCCGAAGGTGACTTTAAAAACGATTACAGATTTATGAGTAAAGAAGTTGTTGAGGAACAACTTAAAACAATTAAGTTTAGGGGTGTTAAATGGAATGTAGACTTCAGTCCTACCGACGCCAGTATCCAGCGTTTTAAATTTCAGACACAGGCTAATGCAGAACACCCAAGTTTTATTGCTAAGTCAGAAGGCAACGACTTAAAATTCTTCTTTGGTGAAGCAACAAGTCACGCAGGTAACTTTGTGTTTGCCGCAGATATTGAAGGCAAAGTTACCAAGCCTTGGTCATGGCCCGTAGCACCTATTACAGCAATACTGGGTCTTATTGGTGACAAAACTATCAAATTTAGTGACGAAGGAGCGGCTATGCTTACAGTAGATAGCGGTATTGCAGTATATAACTACATTATTCCAGCACTTACCAAGTGATAGAACTTAACAACAGTTCTCCTGCGTAGTGACGTACTTCATTGACAAGATAAGAGTTGAACATTCTTCTAACTCAGGAACAAGCATACTACATGGATACATTCCTAGTGTAGGACTCACTTATTATAGTGGACAAGGACACACAGTAGGACAATGTTACAAGTGTCCTGACCAACCGGTAGTGTATATTAATACACCAAAGTGTGCGAGTAGTTTTATGAAGACTCATTTACTTAATCTAGGGTGGGAAAATAAATTTTTACAACTAGGAGACTGGGTTGCGGATAATCCCTCTGATATGATGCCAGTCAGCGACGTAGAAAAGTTCATTGTTGTTATGAGAGATCCTTATGATAGATGGTTAAGTGGTATAGCAGAATACTTTGGTGAATATTTTAACGATCACGAAGGCATATTTGAATACTTGAATAATCCGTTAACTCTAAAGTTATTAGCACAAAGAGTATCGTTTGATGATCATACTGAAAGCCAATTATTCTTTTTACAGAATGTACCGTTAGAAAAATGTGTGTTCTTAAGACAGGAACAAGGGCTTAACTTTAAAATTTCAGAGTACTTCAGAACTGTTCTAAATATACCTAACAATATATCAAGTGAAAAGCCAGTGCATGTCTCAACAGGCGGTTCCTGGAACGGCAGAGTAAAACAACATTTAAATAGACTTTTAAGAGAAAACAACGTAGAATACATGAATGTCTTAAAGACTATGGAACAAGATTACGAATTTATGGATAACATAGTGCATTTTTATGGCGATTGAACAAGACAACTTGTCTGCTAAACAAAAAGACTACGCAGTCTACTTGCCTGCGCTTAGTAGTTTTTATACGGCATTTGTAGGTAAACAACAAGAGACAGGCAACTATGTAGATCCTGCTAGAGTGCCCAGTAGTTTCCAAAATGGTGTGGAAAGTCTAAACTTCCTTAATGAAAAAGAAGGAATGTTTACCTACAATCAAGCATTATATAGTGCAGGACATGCAGTGTTAGATGTTGCTAAAGACCATCCTAAAGACTGGATGGTAACACGTCGTGACAGGAAAAAGAATCTCATCGTAGGTGATTCAGGTGGCTTTCAGATTGCAAAGGGCACCTGGGAAGGCAACTGGCCCGACACTACAGATAAAGCTACAAGTAAAAAACGTAAACAGGTGTTGACCTGGTTAGACTCAGTTTGTGATTATGGAATGACACTTGATATTCCTACTTGGACTGTGCATGACAAAAAAGCAAGTGCAAAGACAAATATTAAAACATACCAACAGGCTGTCGACATAACACAATTTAACAACGAGTACTTTATTAAGAACAGAACAGGTGCCTGTAAATTCTTAAATGTGCTTCAAGGCAGTAACCACACTGATGCTGACCATTGGTATAGTTTAATGAAGAAGTACTGTGACCCAAAACAGTATCCCAATGACCACTTTAACGGTTGGGGCATGGGAGGTCAGAATATGTGTGATCTGCATCTTATTCTAAAACGTCTTGTAACGCTACACTATGATGGTTTACTACTACCCGGCACACATGACTGGATGCATATCTTAGGTACAAGTAGACTAGAATGGGCATGTGTCCTAACAGATACACAACGTGCGGTTAGAGAAAATTACAACCCACAATTTACTCTAAGTTTTGATTGTGCGAGTCCCTTCTTAGCAACAGCCAACGGACAAGTGTACACTGTAAACGAACATCCAGACCGGGGTAAATGGGTATACAGAATGCGTCCCTGTGTTGATGACAAGAAGTATCATAACGATACACGACCATTTGTGTCAGCAGTGTTACAGGATGGGTTATTTGATAACTTTACTGACAGCATAGTAACCCAAGGCATACAGTTGAAAGATGTCTGCATTTATGCCAACGGTGACCTCAATAAAATTGGCAAAGAAGGCAAGACCTCTTGGGATAGTTTTAGTTACGCCATACTGATGGCACACAATGTCTGGATGCACATTAAGGCAGTACAAGACTCAAATGTTCTGTATGACCAGGGCAAGATGCCAAGAATGCTAGTAAATGACCTGGGTGCTGGCACTGCTATTAGGGACATAATTAACGAAGTGTTTGCACAGCCCACTAAAGAAAAGAGCCTTGCAATTATTGAAAAACATAGCACACTCTGGATGCAAGTAGTTGGAAACAGAGGATTCTCAGGCAAGAGAGCTCTAAACGCTAATACACAGTTTAGCAATTTGTTTGAAATGGCTTGACAGCCTAGTCGAGTAGCCTTATAATAACACAATACTAATCATACGTAAGGTGTAGGTTATGAAGCTACTAGTAATAACTGTTTGTGCAACCCTACTGTCAGCATGTGGCGGAGGTGGTGGGGGCGGTGGGGGCAATCTTCGCCAAGGAAGTCCTGTTTCTTCTCCCACACAATCATCAGCTGATGTAGACTTTGCAACACCGATTCGAGCTGGCACCTACGAGCTGTTTACATCTGGTAGTACCAGTACTCCTGTACAAGACATATTTGTACAGGACTTAAATGCTGACTCTAAAGAAGAAGTTATTATTGCAGGTAGACAGAGTGCAAGCGCATTTAGTGCTTGTACCGGTGATCTAGACTGTAAAAAAGCCGCATACCAAAACAGTCAAATTAGTATATATGGCTTTAATGCCAGTAACATACTGGTTAACCAAACAGGTGATTGGTTTACGGGTAATGATCATCAAATAATAGGATCAGAGCCTAGCCTAAGGTTTGGTGACTTTAATGGCGACAACAGTATAGACATGGCAGTGGGACATTCTACTGACATGGAACACTTTGGTCCTTTAATCGTATATAAAAACACAGGCGCAAGTAGTTTTAACAGAGAAGACCATGATATTGGTGACAAGTGGATGCACGATATCGGGGTAGGCGATGTTAACCAAGATGGGTTTGACGATGTTATTGTTGGTGGTTACAGTAACATGGTTGTTATGTTGGGCGGAGCGGCAAACTTTACACAACTAGACACAACACATAGTGGCAACAGTGGTTTGGCTATAGGAGACTTCTTGGGTGATGGGTCAGTAACATTTGTGTTTGTTGATTCGACCGGTGATGGCGATGTAGATGACGACACCACGTTAATGAGTTTTAGTCAAACAGGTGTTAATACAGGAGAGTTTACTAGAATATCAAGACTACCCAGCTCACGTTTTGAACTCCCTTTATATGACGAATTGTTTGATCCCACACAAAACGAACGAGGTCACGACATTAGAGCAGTACCGTTTGACTTCAACAACGACGGCTTACTGGATGCTGTGGTTGTCAGCGTTAGCACGGGTCCATTGGATAATAAGAACAGAACAGAAATACAGTTCTTACAAAATGCAGGAGCAGGCAACTTCATTGACGTAACAGATGACTTACGTGTTGGTTGGGATTTATTTACAAACGGTGACTACAATCCACAGTTGGTTGATGTTAACGATGACGGCTTAATGGATATTTTATTAAGTGCGCAAAACTTTGGCAATTCTGAATCTACGAGGGTATTACTGCAAACAACTGAAGGCAAGTATGTACAAAGTTTTACAGACGTATTTGCTGACTTTGCAACAACAGTACAGGGGTTAGAGACCGAAAAAAATCAGGTACTTAATACTGTTAGATTCGTTACCGGTCCTGGTGGTGCCAAGTTTCTTGTTACAGCAGTTACACTTAACGATGGCAGTAATGCACTTTACACAACTAAACTAGGCAATGCAGGTGGCACCACAGCACAAGCCAGCATTGCCCTAATACAACAGGTATGGCCTTACATAACAGACGAACTAGCCGCACAGATCCTAGCTGGTACAGCATTTACAGACTTTGAAGGCTTTGATCCTGCTGTGCATGGCTTTGGAATTATTGACATAGAACGTGCATTGTTGCCAGTAGGTGAATTACGCCTGCCGCTAGAAGGCAGGGATGGTACCGTTGCAATTACAGGCTTACTAAGTGGTGTTAACTTTGGTAATTTAGATAGAGTACAGGCAGTAGACAGTTTAGGTAGAGGATTTGAGATTGGCATTAACAGTATGCATAATCCTCAGCAACAAGATATCTGGTATGACATTAGTTTTACTAATGACAGTTACACCAGAATGGACTACAACTTTAACACCGTGTATGATAATGGTGTTGTCAATTACAGTCCAACAGATGAGTCTGGAAACTACACTGTGGGACTTAAGAACATTAAACTACTGAAAGACTGGTACTTACAGGGACAATACACTGTATTAAATGCACAAAATCCCTGGTTTAACATGTCTGGTATGTGGGGTACTATAAACAGTTCTACTACATTTGAAACTGTGGCAACACATCTACACAACGACTTTACCTTTAACCTTGGTACTATGTATACTAACACAGACTTTGAACCAGGATTGGTTACTGATGTAAGTTCGCTAACTAGTGTGTGGTCAGAAGTAAGTTGGCGACGTGCAGGTTTCAGAGCCGCAGTGGGCACAATGCCTTATTTGGTAGACGGTGGTATAACATTAAGATTGCCCACAAGTATTGACTTTACTGGCTCAATACAATATACTGAATTTGACTACAAAATAAGAAACACATTTGCAGAGTATGTTAGTTTAGGTTATAAGAAGCAACTTAACTTTAACACCAGTGTTAGCGTAGATGGTTACACTAACGGATATGGATTTAGTAAAACACAATTGAAATACAACTATACATTTTAAATAATATTATGAAAACAATTATCTTAGCAACACTACTTACAATATCAACTCCTACATGGGCTAACCAAGCATGTATGGGGTACTCTAGAATGGCAGAAGACATCGCAACAATGCTAGTAGAGGGCATTAACCCCGACAACATTAACTTTGTCGACCCAGGTAACCCAGTGGACAAAGGTGCACAAAACTCAGGCAATGGGTTGGTTAGGCGCATACAACAAATGTTGGCTAATCAGAGTACACCAAGAGAGATCAGGGACATTATATTACAAGATTGTTTAAACCCAAACGATGTCAAATCTTAGGAGAATAAAATGTTATCTAATAGACTTGAAGCACTCTATGAAAAACACCAAGAGCTAGAACAAGAACTTTGCTTTCTAGTTAACGGACATCCGCATGTTCAGGAACAGAGAGTAAAAACAATTAAGAAACAGAAGTTGCTGATTAAGGACGAACTACAACATCTTAAAACTGTGGATAAATGAAAAGCATTGTAGTCGGGTTAGGTATAGGCAATCTATATAAGTCTGTCTTAGAACACATTGGTAATGAAGTAGTAACTGTTGACACTGACAGTGCCAAGAATCCTACTTATACCGACTTATCAAAATCTCTGACATCTCAAGAGCTAAGTTTAAATGGCAAGTTTGTTACGGGACACGTATGCACACCAAACTTTACACATTATAGTGTAGCAGATACAATAGCACCCTACTGTGATATTGTATTTGTAGAGAAGCCAGGTGTTAGAACTGCTGACGAATGGCAACAGTTAGTAGATAGGCATCCTGACACAAAGTTTATACTTGTTAAAAATAACATGTGGCGTAGTAATATCAAAGAACTACGTGAACATGCGCAACAAGCAGAATCTGTTGAGCTTAATTGGATAAACAAAGATAGAGTACCTAGTCCGGGTACTTGGTTTACCACGATGGACCTCGCATTTGGTGGTGTTAGTAGAGACCTTATGCCACATCTACTAAGTTTATATATGGCATTTGATGACGATTGGCGTCAAGCAGAACCAACACAAGCACTAGCACACAGACGTTATGAGTTGTCAGAATTATCCAACACTGATTACGGGGAAGTAAATACTAATGGCGTTTACAATGTAGACGACTTATGTAAATTTTCTATTAACAAATATAAACTAACCGCCGATTGGCGTGACACACAATCTGATAAACGTAATATAATTTTCTCTAACCCGGACTACACGTTTAAACTAGGATTATGCCCAGAACTAGCATACGAGAATATGATACGAGACTGTATCTATAATCGTAACACAGAAGGTTTCTGGCAAGATCAACTGGAAAAAGACTTGTGGATACACAAACAAATTCAAAACTTATAATGGATGTCAAACTATTAGTTACAGACGGTAACGGTACATTTGCCGAAACGGTCTGGTCCAAGCCTGAAATCACCGATACTGAGATAGAAGTTAAAGCCATTATGACTGGCGTGTGTCGTAGTGATATAGACATGATGACTGGTCAGTTTGGTCCGTTGCCGATACACATGAGCGGGCACGAAGGCTTAGGGCAAGTTACTAAGATTGGTAAGCACGTTACAGACGTTAATGTTGGTGACATTGTCGCTACTCGTGGTGAACCTGCTTATGCAGATTACTATAACGTAAAGCGCAACGAGTATGTGATTGTGCCAGAAGCAAGTCCGGACTACATATTAGAGCCCGTTGCATGCGGTATAAATGTTGTCGAACAGAACTTACAACAGATACAGTTACGCCAAGATGAGGGTTCAAGACTGCTTATCAAGGGCAGTGGCTTCCTAGCATATTGTGCATATACCACGTTACAACAACGTAATGTAGACTTTGATATAGATGTTGTGGGCTCAAGTAACCAACATCTATGGGGCGACAAGTTACAGACTGCTCCTACTGGAGAGTACGATATTATCATCGACCTTAAGGGTGACACTAAAACATTTACAGACCCCATATATAAAGAGAATGCGCTAATTATCGTAGGCTCCAACATGCAGGTTAATATGAACTTAAACAACTTGTTATGGAAAGCAGTAACAGTAACATTCCCAAGTCCACGTAACCCCAACTTTATCAAATGTATGAAATTAGCAGAGGTATGGATATCAAAAGGTGTGTTAGAAGTTGACTCATTTTGGACAACCAGTTATAATAGACATACAGACTGGCAAAAAGCATTCGAAGATGGGGTCAACAGACCAGTAGGATACAGCAGAGGATACATAGAATGGTAAAAGTTTTTTTACTTAGTGTTTTAGTTGTTTGTTGCAGTATCGCTAATGCACAAGAACTGCCAAATGCAGATCAGGAAACATTGGAAGATCCGGAAACATTGCATAAGCCTGTAGAGTGCTATTCTGCAGAGAGTATTGTTAAATTAACAGAAGAGAAGGGATTAATACTATTTTGGCAAGGTCCAAACTTAAAAGATAATTACCCAGATAACACAATAGTAGTAATGTTAGACCCCAACGCTAACGGCTGGGTGGTATTTGAAATGACTTTACAAGTCGCATGTATACTTGGCTACGGTCAAAGTTTTTGGTTGTTTGATCAACTGTATATGTTCTTAGACCCTTTACAGGAAACTGACTAATGGAAGAACAACGAGCAATGGCAGTGGCAGAGAAACTACTCAAGCAAGCAAATAATGCAAGCAAGATGATATGGGTAACTTTTCGTAAGGAAGGTATTCATTGCTATCCTGGTGCAGACACAGATCCTAAACTAGCAACAGGTGACTGGGACGATGTTAGTTTTTTAGGTGTACCACACAGACACATATTTCACTTTAAAGTCTGGATAGAAATATTCCATGACGATAGAGACATAGAATTTATACAGTTTAAGCGTTGGCTACAACGTTTATATGAAAATAGCGTATTAGAGTTAGACCACAAGTCATGTGAAATGATATCTAATGATCTATTCTTGCAAATTGCAACTCGTTATCCAAGACGTAACATCTGGATTGACGTTAGTGAAGATGGCGAAAACGGAAGTTTCATAAAGTACCACAAGGAGAATTAAGATGGCTAAGCCAAAAACAGGCATGACGCCCAAAGTAACACGTATTTTTGAAGATTTAGAGGCATACGCAGATTACTGCAGGATGCACTATTGCAAGTTTGACGAAGCAGATATGTATCGCAGAGGTACTAATTGGGAACGTATGCAAAACAAACTACAACGTGGGAATAGAAACGACAACGGCAACTACAACTATAAGCAGAGGCGTCGTTGATATATCTAGTAGACCTAGAAGGTTTGGATACACGTTATACTAAACAATGGAAACACCATGTGCCAGATCTCCTACGGAGAGAACTGACGGAGGAAGTCACAGTAATTAGTGGTGGTGATACTCCACAGGCAACAACACCAGGTGCGTTCTTAAACTTTGGTGGTACCAATGTGTACAAGTCTAAACAACTAGAACAGATAGGTGAATTATTTTGTGCTGGTAAAGTTAAAGACGGTGACTACTTCCTTTATACCGATGCTTGGAACCCTACTGTTATACAGTTAAAGTATATGGCAGAGTTGTTGGGTGTCAACATAAAAATAGGTGGTATGTGGCATGCTGGTAGTTATGATCCAGAAGACTTTTTAGGAAGACTTATTGGTGACAAGCCTTGGGTCAGACATGCTGAAAAAAGTATGTACGAAGTGTTTGATCATAACTTCTTTGCTAGTGTGTTTCATATCAAAATGTTTCACAACACACTCAATTATCCTGAGCGTATTATATGGGCTGATGGAATGTTTAGTGATGGCAAGATAACTCGCACTGGTTGGCCCATGGAGTATATGGTAGAAACTCTTGCGCCATACAGTAATTTAGAAAAACGAGACATAATACTTTTCCCACATCGTATTGCTCCAGAAAAACAACCAGAGATATTTAAAGACCTGCAAAAGTCCCTGCCACAATACAAGTTTGTGATGTGTCAAGAACAGCAACTTAGCAAAGACGAGTACCATACTTTATTAGGGTCGGCTAAAATTGTGTTTAGTGCTAACTTGCAAGAAACACTTGGTATAAGTTGGTATGAAGGCGCATTAGTTAATGCTGTTCCCATGGTGCCTGGCAGGCTAAGTTACAGTGAAATGGCTGTAGACAAATTTAAGTATCCAAGCGAATGGACTACTAACTGGGACAGTTACCAGAAACACAAGACTGATCTATGTGATGCCATTACTATAGTTATGGAAAACCACAGTGACTATTTGCCAGCACTGGAACAACAATTAACGAAACTTAAAGACGAGTACTTTGGATGCAGTAAATTAATTTCAACTATTAGAGACAGGAGCAAGCATGCGTAAGAAATATTATTCATGGCGGGACGTTGAAACCATATGTACAGAGCTAGTTATAGACATGTATAAATCTAACTACAAGCCGGACATCGTAGTTGGTCTCACACGTGGTGGTAATATCCCTGCTACTATTATTAGCAATATGTTAGATGTTCAATGCGAGTCACTAAAAATTAAACTACGAGACAACAAGCCTGGTGAGGAGAACGAAACTAATTGTCAACTTGCACGACAAGCATTTGGGTATGTGTCGGAAACTGAACAAGTAGTATTGAAAACACGATGGGATATCTCACAACGAAAAAACATTCTTATTGTGGACGACATTAATGATTCTGGTGCTACATTTAATTACCTTAAACATCAGTGGCAACAATGTTGTTACCCTGAGGAATCCAGTTGGGGGACTGTCTGGGAACACAATGTTAGGTTTGCAGTACTAACGGAAAACTTGTCTAGTAATTTCCAACACGTCAGCTATCACGGCGACGAAGTAAATAAAATGGAAGAAGATATTTGGTTAGTTTACCCTTGGGAAAACGTAGGTCGATATGGAAACGTATGATGAGGACGTCAGTCCCTGGCAACCTATACGTGATTTCGAACAGGAACTAGCCGCATACACTGGCGCACCTTACGCAGTAACAACTGATAGATGCACCCACGCAATAGAAATAGCACTTAGATTACGACCACCCACAGAACCTGTTAGATTTACAGCATTTACCTATGTGAGTGTTGTGATGACCATGCACAAACTCGACATAGCTTACGAGTTGATAGACGAGCAATGGCGTGGCAAATATCAATTTCATAACACTAATATATGGGACTGTGCTAGGTTCTTAGAGCGTGACATGTACGAACCAGGACAAACCCAATGTTTAAGTTTTGGTAGGACCAAACCACTACCATTGGGCTTTGGTGGTGCTATATTAACTGACGACAAAGAGCTATACGAACGTGCAAGCCGCATGCGTTACGATGGCAGAGACTTGTTTAGTCACCAAAAGTGGTCAGAACAAACAGACTGGGAGCCAGGCTTCCATTACTATATGACTCCAGAACAGTGCGAAGTAGCAGGCTTCCGTCTGGTCAACGAACTCTTAACAATTCAAGAAGATCACCATTACAACTACCCAGACTGTAGACAACTTAATATTAAACATTGACTTGATTATCTAAATATCGTATAATACAACATTAAAGAGACTCCCCCTCTTGTTAACTCGGAGATACAATGAAACTATCAACAGCAGAAGTAATTAGACAACGTCTTAAAGTCGCAGGTGTTAGATTCCATTCTAACGACAATATCAGTGAATATATTAAAGAAGGTGAACTAGACAGTCTTCAAACAGAAGTACAAGATGCAATGCAGAATGTATTAGATGCACTCGTTATTGACACAGACAATGACCACAACACACAGGAAACTGCTAAACGTGTTGCTAAGATGTTTGTACATGAAACTTTCAATGGTAGGTATGTGCCTCGTCCAAGAATAACAAGTTTTCCCAACATGGGTTACAAGAGTTTGTATGTAAGCGGTCCCATTAGCGTTAGGTCAACTTGCGCACATCACTTTCAGAATATTGTAGGTAAGTGTTGGATTGGTGTACTGCCAGAAGATGAAGTTATCGGACTAAGCAAGTTTAATCGTCTTGTGCATCACATTGCAGAGCGTCCTCAAATACAGGAAGAGATGACCACACAGATTGCAGAAGAATTAATTAAGTATGCAAAGACTCCTAACATTGCTGTTATAGTTAAAGCAGAACATCACTGTATGACTCATAGAGGTGTTAAAGAACATGAGTCAGATATGACTACTGCTATTATGCGTGGTGCGTTTGATGATCATGCTCCTCTTAAGAAAGAGTTTTACGATATCGTTATGAACATGAAGGGTCATAGATAACCTCTATTACTGTAGATGTATAAACGAGCAATCATAACACTAAGTCATATTGAACGTGTTACAGACACCATAGACGTAGAGTTTAAATTAAACAACCACAGTTATGCACAGAAGTGGGCAGAGTGTATAAAAACTATTGAAGGTCCCCCCAACGACTTTGGCTTCCCTAGACGATTAGAAGAAGATCCTGACATATATAAAGCGAGGATTAGCACACATATAGAATCCATTCCTGAATTAGACTTTAGTGTGATTAATCAAGACTCAGTCAATGCAATACACAGGTACATAGAAGACAATCACAAACAAGCAGACAAACTATTAACACTACACAACGACATACACTATTTGGAGAGTTTATGGGAAGGGCCAAGAGAAGTAGTGTTTAAAAAGGTACAGTGGGTTCCGCCAGGTAAGAGAATTAAAATGGAGCCAGATGATTACAAGTGTTATACAACTGAACCTTGTGAGAATTACCTAGAAGCAGACTTTAGTCATGTAGGCAGAACACCACACAATACTTGGTACTACAAAGATGACACAAGTTTGTCAACAAGTTGTCGTATACAGGAAGACGTTACTAGTGGTTGTATGTGGTGGTTTACAGACAACAGTCATATATACGAAAACAGACACGGGTTTGTGGAATGGTTTTATCAACACCAAGCATACTTCCTTCGTAAATATAATATAAATTGGCCACATGATCCACGTGTGTGTTATGGTAGAGTCATACTTGCAACTGCTAAAGAGTTGCCAGGCCCAGAGTGGGACTTTGTTCAACAATTAAGAGTAGAATGAAATATCTAATACGTTATAACCCTATAGCAGATTGTGATCCAGAATACCAAGAGCGTATCAAGGACATTGCACAGTTTCATCAACAGTTGCCGTTCGATACTGACTTTCAGGTATTAGAAAGTTCTGATTTAGACCAAGCATTTGCAGAAGTATCGGCAGATTCTGAATGGGTCGTTGTTGTTAGTCTTGGGCACTGTAGTCAAGACAGAAACATGTACGACAAAGCCATTGCCGTTTGCAAAGAAAATAATGTAAAATTAATGTGCCACCTACTGGACTTTAAAGATCAGTACATACATTTCCATCCGCAGTTTTTTGTCATACACTACCCAAGTTGGATTAAGGCGGGGAGACCTCGCTTTGGCTACGATGGCGAGGAGCAACAGTTTACAGGACTCGATTATATTCCCAGTAAAGACACGTATCACGATGATTACACACCTGTTAGCCTTAGACCTGGGTTGCGACGGCGAACATTTCAAGTTCATGAAATGCAAACTGGTGCTTGGGTAATTAAAAACTTCTTAGACAAGGGGTTTAGTATTATTAACGTAACACAAAAACTAAGAGATAATACGTTTCACTTATATCCAGACATAGAGTCCGACGAGTTTTATAATTTTTTAAAGACAGGTGAATATACTGGGTCACAGTCAAGTCAGGAGTGGTATGTTGGGCTTATTAAACATCTAGCACGTAACGTAAAACACCAGTTCTATCCTCTTAACACAGAACCTGTTGGTAATGACAAGATCGATTTTAGTATAAACAACTTCATATGTGTAGCAAGCGGCTTAAAACCTTGGTTACTACCAATGTATTATGCTAACGAAACAGACCCTTTGAGTATTAATTTTTGCGATTTTTCAGATGCCGCGGTGCAATTTCAACAGCATTTAAGCACTTGGTCGGGCGAAGTTGGAACCTTTAATGCAACTGTACAGCAATTTCTTAAAGAACACCCTGAGTTTGAGAGTTGTGATCCTCCAGGCGCATACGACACCGAGCTTGTTCGACAGTTAACTAATATTAACATAGCCCCTAAGGTTTTTCAGGCTGTCTGGAGTCAGATACCCAAGGATCAGCCATGCAGTTTATTAAATTTGTATACCGAAGAAGGACAGGATCAGATAATTAACATAGTTGCCAACAATGATACCACATACGTGTGGTTAAGCAATGCATTCTATATGGAGTATGCATTAGTTACTGTTGGTAAAAAGAAGGTATACGAATATAGACAACGTCTTATAGATGGGCTAACCGCAACTGGTAAGCGTTTTGTGTTAGACTTGATGGATCCTTGGCAACAAGGACCGGTAACCTTCAATGACTAATTGTCGAAAACGTTCAGCAACTCTATAATCGTCTGGGTAACCATGTATAATCATATGATATCTATCATGTTCACTGTCATTAAAAACAGCATGTTCAAAGTTGTTGGCAAAAAGAAATATACTACCCATTTGATTGAATGGTACAGTACCTTGGTCTTTAACTACCAATTTGCAGCCGTCAGGATTCCATAAACTTATGTTTACTGCATTTAATCCGTATGTGTTGCCGTCAGTATGTGGTAAAATATATCCGCCCGGCTTAACCTTCATAAAACGAACACGGTGATAAACATCATATGGAAAGTGTTGTGCTAACCACAGTTTCGTATAAGGAGCATCTATGTCTGTCCAGTCATATGGTACATTTCTATTTGACAAATCCTTGTATTCCGTATATAATTCATAATGATCCGTATAACTTTGACTAATACCATGAACACAAACACTGGACCAACCGCTACTGTCGTTATCCCTATGTTCGTGATAAGTAGCACGTTCGGCTTCTGCATGCAACACCGGCCATTGTGCATGAATATAAAGAGGAATATAGGGCAGGTTACTTTCTGTCACAATCCATTCGTAGTCAGCATCTCTAGGAAGTTGACTAACGTCAGGACTGCAATCAGAATTACTAGCAATAAATGTTTCGAGTTTGTCCACAAAATTATTTACCATAATACAAGTAGTCTAGATATAAGCAGAGGTTAAAATGAAATTTAAAGTAAGTGAAATATTTTACAGTCTACAGGGAGAGGGGAGATTTGTAGGAGTACCCAGTGTATTCTTAAGACTGTTTGGGTGTAACTTCGAATGTCCAGGTTTCGGTTTGCCTAAAGGTAAGAAGACTGAAGAAGTCGACAACATAATTAAACTGGTAGAACAAGATCCCGACAAGTACAAACGACTAGAAGACCTTCCACTTGTTACAACAGGCTGTGATAGTTATGCAAGTTGGCATCCAAAGTTTAAAAAGTATTCGCCAACTTATGACATAGACACACTTGTTGGTAAATTAACCGACTTACTCCCTAATAACACATGGCGACAAGATAATGGATCAGACATACACCTAGTTGTTACTGGTGGAGAACCATTATTAGGCTGGCAACGTATATACTCGCACTTACTAGAACATGACAAAATGAGTAACTTGCAGAATATAACGTTTGAGACAAACGGCACACAAAAGTTACATGATGACTTTAAGGCATTCTTTCACACATGGAAGAATGATTATCATAACTACCACAACTTAACATTTAGTGTTAGTCCTAAACTAAGTGCTAGTGGTGAAGCGTGGGACGATGCTATCATGCCAGAAGTAGTTGCTGAGTATAACTGGATAGGCAACACGTATTTGAAGTTTGTAGTAGAGAATGATGAACACATGGCTGAAGTAGATGAAGCTGTTAATGCATATCGTAAAGCAGGAGTAAACGGTAACGTTTATATTATGCCTGTTGGTGGGGTAGCAGAAGCATATAATCAAAATAACAAACGGGTAGCCGAATATGCACTAAGTAAAGGTTACAGATACAGTCCCAGATTGCACGTAGATATCTGGGGCAACAGTTGGAGTACTTAATGATTGATAAAATTAAAAACTTTTTTAAGAAAAACGAAGAGCCTGCACCTAGGCAACAACGCAAGTCTAAAAAGTCTGACAAAGACATAGCAACCGAAAAGAAAGAACCTTGGGTCAGCGTATTACAAGTTGAGCTTGATCCTGATAATATAGGTAACGGTAGTTTTGAACTAGACTGGAACGATTTCTTTGTTGCTAAACTTGTTAGGTCGGGCTACCCTGGCAAAACAGATCAAGACATTGTTGATAACTGGTTTCAAGATGTATGCAGGCATATTGTACTAGAGACACATCAACAGTATGATGCTAATGTTAGCCGTGCTGACAGAGTTAATAAAAAAGACTTAGGTGACGGTAGGTCAGAATATAATTAACATGGGTATGGTGACACGACATCATGATGTAGAAAAAACACCATGGGAAGAATGGTTTGCGTGGAGACCAGTTATGACGTTAGACGGAGAAACTATCTGGTGTCGTAAGTGTTACAGAAGATATGTAAAGTTCTATCATGGAGTTAACCCTAATCGCTGGCAATACGCCAATATTTTTACAATACTAAAATGATACTATACACAAACGGTTGCAGTCACGTTGCAGGTGCAGAAGCACTTAACACATATTGTTTTGCAGAAGATGATTCACAATACTTCTATCTAAAACGTAAACCACATCCAGCTAACTTAGCAGTGAGTTTTAGTGCTATTTTAGCCAAACTACTACAAGCACGTTTATATTGTGATGCTGAAAGTGCCGCCAGTAACGATCGAATTGTTAGAACTACTCGAGACTTTATTAAAGGACAATATAAAGAAAACGTAAAAGAAGATGTGTTTGTACTAATTGGTTGGACTACGTGGGAACGTGAGGAATGGGAACACGAAGGCGAATACTATCAGGTTAATAGTAGTGGGTTAGATGCTCTTCCTGAACCTTTACAACTAAAGTATAAGCATTGGATAGTGGGAAAGGCAAGTAACTGGCAAGCACATCAGCAAAAATGGCACAGACAAGTATGGGATCTACATTGCGAACTACAGGAACAAAATATCAAACACTTATTTTTTAACAGTCATATCGCCTTCAGTCTGATACAAGAACAAGATCAAAAAGACTGGGGCGATAGCTATGTAGACCCTTACACTGAATCACAATCATATTTTAACCTAATGAACACAAAAGGATTCAGTGTTCGACCTAGTGTTGCCGCTGATATGGGCGGTGGTCACTACATGGCTGACGGTCACCAAACCTGGGCACATCACTTGTTGCCGCACTTGACAAAAGCACTGAGTGGCCCTATAATATAGTATATGAGATACTTAATAGTCGACTTAGCAAACACATTCTTTAGAGCCCGCCACATTGCACATCGTGGGTCAGATCAATGGACTAAACTGGGATTTGCAGTACACCTTACATTAGGTAGTGTTGCTAAAGCCTGGCGAGACCAAGCCGCAGGACACGTAGTGTTTTGCCTAGAAGGCAGATCCTGGCGTAAAGACTTTTACGAACCCTACAAGAAAAACAGGAAAGTGGCACGTGATGCACTAACAGAAGCAGAGGCAGAAGAAGATCAACTGTTCTGGGATACATTTGACGATATCAAAACATTCCTAACAGAGAAGTCGAACTGCACTGTTATGCGACATCCTGAACTGGAAGCAGATGACTTAATTGCAGGTTGGGTACAAGCACACCCTAACGATCATCATACTATTGTGTCTAGTGACACAGACTTTTATCAGCTGTTAGCTAAGAATGTTAAACAGTATAATGGTATTACTGATGAGTTGCATACACTCGAGGGTGTGTTTAACAAAAAAAGCGAACCTGTACTGGACAAGAAAACTAAAGAACCTAAAGAAGTTAATCCACAGTGGATGTTGTTTGAGAAGTGTATGCGTGGTGACACCAGTGATAATGTGTTTTCAGCATATCCTGGTGTGCGTAAGAAAGGCACTAAGAACAAGATTGGGTTGTTAGAAGCATTTGCAGATAAGGGCAAGAAGGGGTTCAACTGGAACAACATGATGTTACAACGTTGGTCAGATCATAATGGTGTTGAGCATCGAGTGCTAGACGACTATCAGCGTAACGTAACACTTGTCGACTTAACTGCACAACCAGACGACATTAAACGAAAGATTGCTGAAACAATAGCAGAAGCCAGTAGTCCCAAAACTACTAGCATGGTGGGTGCTAAATTTCTTAAGTTCTGTGGCAAGTACGAGCTAACTAAACTGTCAGACGATGCACAAAGGTATGCTGATCTACTAGGCTCTCCCTATCCGGCTTCTTAATAAATACTGATATGCTTACATCAATTAAAATTGGAATCGTCATAGCCATAGTTGGCGCACTTAGTGGTGGTGCATTGTATGTTAAAAACCTACGCAGTGACTTAGAAACATCAAGAATTAATCAGAAACTGCTAGAACAAACAGTTGCCGAGCAAAAACAACTGATGGTTGTTAAAGAGAAAGACATCGAATTACAGAAGAAGATCCACAAAGAGTTGGATAATACTCGCAAGGCAAGTGAACAGCGTATCGATGACCTTAACGATAAACTTAATAAAGTTAACGAAGCAACAGGCAAGCGTCGTGATATTAATGAAGCCGCTGTTAGAAAAACAACGTTGGTTACAAAAATCATCAATAATGCCAGCAAAAATGTTATGAGGTGTTTTGAGATTGCTGGTGGCAGTCCGTTAACTCCAGATGAGGCGGAGGCTACTAAGAAAAGCCAGGCTAACAACGAGTGTCCTGATCTAGCAAATCCAAACTATACACCCAAGGAGCAGCCATGAGATATCTACTGATTTTATCGTTAGTGTTTGTAACTGGATGTTCCATGTTCAGTAAGAGAGAACCTGAGATCGTAATTAAGACAAAACTGGTAGAGCGTGAGCCGTTAGGCTTAGAAGCCCCAGCACCATTACGCTTAAAAAGTCCTGAGTGGATAATTGTTACTGAGGTAAACCTTGAGGAACTAATCGAGGAACGCAAAAAGAACCCTGATGATTTTATAGCGTTTTACAGTCTTGATGAAACTGGCTATAAACAACTTGCAATTAATATGCAAGAACTATTACGCCTAGTTCAGGAACAAAAACTAATTATAGTAAAGTACAAAGAATACTACGAGCAAACCGATCGAAGCACTCCTGAGGAAGCTGAAACAAAATAGAACTTGGTTAACAGTAATAAGTAGAAGTATGAGAAAACTACTATTACTACTACTCTTGCCGTTTACAGCACAAGCAGAATACGCAGACTGGGACAAATACGACAAAGAGTTGTTTTGGATGTCAACCACAGCTATTGCTGTGGATCACTTAACCACAAGAGATATGGCTAGTAGGTATGATGAAGGATACGTAGAACACAATCCTTTACTGGGCAATAGGCCCGATACAGATACGGTGGATCTGTTTTTTCTATTAAACTATGTTACACATTACTATCTAACAGACTATTTACAAGGCGAACATAGACCTGTGTATCTAACTGCTAGGCTCGTGGTCAACGGCCTAGCTTCTGCAAACAATCTTAAGATAGGGTTGGGACTTAGGTTTTAAAACAGTCTTTAATATTGTTATCATACTCATTATCAAAGAACAGAGCTTGGTTAGCCCTAAGTTTATTAATATTATCTAGGTAGAATTCAGTTAGGGCATGCTTGTGTGTGCCCATACAGAATTTACGCAAACACTGACAAAATTGTTCCAGTCTATTATAATCATCAAGCACTTGGTCATATGTAAAATCAAATAAATCGCCCAACCAGAACCCTTTTGCACCCAGTTTTTTAACTTGGAAGGGCGCACTATATAGCATTACTAAGTGACCCCTACTTAATGCATGGTACGTACTAAGGCCCAACTGAGGCTCTTCAATCACACTTACCATGGTGTGTATAAAATCACCACCATCAGTAACTTGTCCTGAATAGTCACTAAACACCAGGTCCCTTAGTTCTGAAACACCGCCATCAAATTTCAGTATATTGCCAATATTTTTCTCTGCCAGTAGCATAGGCATATGGTAATCCTGATATTGCCAGAACTTTGTGGGATCCTGTACGTCTTGTGTGGCATAGTACTTAAAATGATTCCATGACCAGTCATATCTAACAGTGTTGTATTCTGTTTCAACTAGTTTGTCAGTAACAAGCACAAGTTCTTTATCGTAGAATAGTTTTTTAACTTCGGTGTAGTCTACTTCAGGGTAACCTATATCCCATAAGATAATCCTTTGGCAAAACCTATAGTGTGCCCGTAACCTGTCTCTGTAATACTGATTCTCCAACCACACAGGATCACCTGACACATAATATGGTGGCAACCAACCTATTGTGCTTTCAGGATGGAACTCAAATTCTATGTTATGGAACAACGACATGGCGTTGGTAAAATAATTAAATTCTTTTTCCAGTTTTTGATAGGCACTGTCTTCTCTAGGGAAAACAAATTTAATTCCAGGCTGTAGTGTTAGTTTCATTATGCTTCTTTAATGAATATCAGTATGTACTTTAGGATAATCTCTCTATATACTTATGTTAAATACTAGCGTTGGAACATTGTTTTAACATTAATTAATTAATCACTGAAAGGAAATACTATGTGGAGCAAGCCCGAGTACACAGAAATGCGTTATGGCTTCGAAATTTCAATGTACATTGCACATCGCTAATATACATTAATTTTTAAAGAAACAAAAAGTGCTCACTTCGGTGGGCATTTTCTTGACACAAACATTTTCTACCTGTATAATAAGGCATGAAAAAATACATTCACGTTAATCAAAACGTAATTCGCAGTAACTTGAAGAAGCAACGACTCGATCCTGAGTTTGTAGATGTGGAACCTACCATAACTATCAAAGAAGGAAAATCTAACACATACTGCCACGAAGTAGAAATACTAGGTCCCAGCAAGGTTGTTTACGGCGAACACGGTAAACAGATACTAAGTTGTGGTGCCAGAGTCGTAATTGAAACAGACAGTAACATTAAAATAATAAGATAAGGAGAAGCATATGATCGAGCAAAAGAAAATTCCCACCATTACCTTTATGTGTAGGGTAGGTGATGAAGAGCCTGAAGACGGCGGATGTCCAATTGGTGGGGAATTCATACCCACAACCACAGACCAATTATTTGCTGGCAAGAGGGTAATTGTATTTTCATTGCCAGGAGCATTTACTCCAACCTGTAGTTCATTACAACTGCCTGCCTTTGAACAAGCACATGAAGACTTTTATGCACAAGGCATTGACGAAATTTATGTATCCAGTGTTAATGACAGTTTTGTAATGAATGCTTGGGCACAACACATGGGCATTAAAAAAGTAAAAGTAATTCCAGATGGCAACGGAGAGTTTGCTGACTCATTGGGTATGTTAGCAGACATGAGTGTTATTACCTTCGGTAAGCGATCAAGACGTTTTGCTGTTGTTATTAACGATGGAGTGGTTGAACGCAGTTTTGTGGAACCAGATGGGTCCGAAGAGAATCCAGATCCATATGGAGTAAGTAGTCCTGCGCACATCCTCAAAGTATTGTCTGACGCACCTGGTGATTAATAAATGCACTTAGAGCGGTGCGCAAGATGTAACTCGTTGCTCAAGTGTGCGGCTCGTACACCAGAGGTTGAATGCTGGTGTACGATTATGCCACCCCTTGTCGAAATCAATAAGGATCAAGGTTGTTACTGTGGTCAGTGTTATAGACAGATTCTTAATGAACAAAACACACAAGAGTTAAGAGGCTAAATGAAAACTTGGATAGTTTTACAAAAACGAGACAAGAACGTTAACTACAAATACATATCATTATTGCATTGCAATAAATACCACTGTGGAGTCAGGAGTACTTCACAAATTTAAATGCGTCAAGAGTACGCAGAAAGGTAATAAATGAAACTAGTAACGGCCGTAATCAAGCCTTTTAAACTTGATGAGGTCAGAGAAGCAGTTAGTACGACTGGCATTTCTGGACTCACAGTGACTGAAGTAAAAGGCTTTGGCAGACAAAAAGGTCACACAGAACTCTACCGCGGAGCAGAATACGTTGTAGATTTCCTTCCCAAGATAAAACTCGAAATAATGGTTCCAGAAGATCAAGTGGAACTGCTAGTAGAAACAATCGAGAAATCAGCACACACAGGTAAAGTAGGCGATGGCAAGATCTGGGTAACCACCTTGGATAGTGTTTTACGCATACGGACCGGTGAGAAAGATGAGGGGGCAATCTAATGGACTTAGCATATAGTTTAGACACATTCTACTTCCTAGTATGCGGAGCCCTGGTCATGTTCATGGCGGCGGGTTTTACCATGTTGGAAGCAGGTATGGTTCGTAGTAAAAACGTAGCAGAAATTATCACCAAGAACTTTGCACTGTATGGTGTTGCATGTTTGATGTATCTATTATGTGGATACGGAATCATGTATGGTTCAGGAGAAGGCTGGGTACCTGGGTTCGGTACACTGATCGGTGCCGACAATACTGTAGCAAGTGAAGAGGCTTACTACAGTGTTCTGAGTGACTTCTTCTTCCAAGTGGTATTTGTTGCAACTGCAATGAGTATCGTAAGTGGTGCTGTAGCAGAGCGCATCAAGTTATGGAGTTTTCTATTATTTGCTGTGGTGATGACAGGCTTTATCTATCCTATCCAAGGATTTTGGAAATGGGGAGGTGGTGCATTAGATCAACTTAACTTTTTGGACTTTGCTGGCTCAGGTGTTGTACACCTAGCAGGAGCAAGTGCCGCACTAGCAGGTGTTATACTGTTGGGCGCACGTAAAGGCAAGTACGGACCAGACGGTAAACCTAGAGCTATTCAGGCCAGTAACTTGACACTGGTAGGACTAGGCACATGGGTGTTGTGGTTAGGTTGGTTTGGTTTCAATGGCGGAAGTCAATTGCAAATCACTGGTTTACTGAATGCCAATGCAGTAGCACAAATTTTCGTCAACACAAACATGGCGGCAGTTGGTGGCCTACTAGCGGCAATGATAGCAAGTAAACTGATCACAAAGAAGACAGACTTAACAATTACACTTAATGGCGCACTGGCAGGTTTAGTTGCTGTAACAGCAGAACCACTCACAGGATCTGCACTTGCAAGTACCTTTATTGGTGCAGTAGGTGGCGTACTGTGTTATGCCAGTATCATAACACTGGATCGTGTGTTTAAGATAGACGACCCAGTTGGTGCAATTTCAGTGCATGGCGTTGCAGGAATTTGGGGACTAATAGCAGTAGCGTTTACTAATCCTGATGCAGGGTTTGGTAACCAAATATTTGGTGCAGTTGTTATCTTTGCATTTGTATTCTCGACCAGTTTTGTTACTTGGTACATTATCAAGAAAGCAATCGGGTTAAGAGTGGATATTAAAGAAGAACATGAAGGCTCAGACATGGAAGAATGTGGACTTGTAGCATATCCAGAATTTAGGATGTCAAACAAAATTTAACAACTGTTAAACAGATTAGCCAGCTCACTTGGGGCTGGCTTTTTTGTGACTTCACGTGATAAATACTTGTGAGGGCAAGGGGGCATTATTATGATGTACATGGATTACTTTTTTCATATCGATAAGAGGGGAAACTCGATTCAATTTGACAGAGAATTAGATGTCAGCGATATGATCGAAGATGGAGCAAAATTCGAAGCGCAAGTAAACGAAAATGGTAGATTAACACTGGTTAGAGAAGTCTCTGAATAACCCATTGTAGATCAACGTTATTCTCATCTGACGTTTTGTAGGTTGCCCTATATGTACCTGACTCTGGTACATAGTAAAAAGGGGCCTTCCTCCAATGTGAGTGCATAAAGTTATATAGGTAATCTTCCTCCATGATAGGCACGAAGGCTATCAGACCTTTGGGTATCTCAAGTGTAAAATCTATCAATGGGAAAACATGTGTTGGGTATTCAAGGTCAAATCTATATTCTGGCAAGTTACTGGGAGACCAGTTGACTGTGTGTAGTTTAGTCCTAGGATATATACTTCTCATGTACTCGTCTACTGATCTCCATTGGTACATTCTTAGGTCTTCTGTGTCTGTCGTAACTACCGCTTCTAGAAACTCTGCAGGTAAACTATGCTTGTTAAGGTAGGCAGCCTGATCTGGTACACCGCCTAAAAAGTTATAAGTTTCCCAACTATGTACCTCAATAGAAACATCATTGGGAATAAAAACGCAATCTGACTTTGCAAAGTTTTTAGCACACCACCATGTAGTTAGAATCCCTTCATCTATACCTGCACCGCCTAGTGTTTCCGAAATTACGACATCTATAGAGTCAGGGTCTATCAGCTGTTCCACCTCATCAGTCCAAAAATTTGTATTAATTACAGTGTACCTATCACTATCGAAACATTTGCTTAAGACTCCATGTAGGATAGGCGAGATTCCTGGATCAGACTCAACAGCATATACGTGTTTGGCGCCTGCTTGAAGCGCATAATATGTGAGTAGCCCAGATCCCGCACCTACATCTAAGACCACCTTATTGGGACAATTCTGCTCAATACGGTGCTTAAACCACTCGTTACGAGATCGATCGTTAAGCATTTCAGCGTGTTGCACTAGTGTATTTGATTGTACTGGATATCGATCAGACATATACTTATATTTAATATAAATACAGTACACCACAAGGAATTAATATGGCTCGCATTATTATTCTTATATGTGCTATGTTATATTCGGTATCAGCATATAGCGAAGAACTACCTAGATTACAAATTAATAAACTTATTCCACTAGAGAAATGTGTGTATAAAGCAAAACTAGCGGCTGCCGCTTCCTGGTTGCGCATTACAAAAAAAGCTACCGATTGCAACAGTATTAAGATACATTGGCACGGAGACGAAACAGAATACGAAATAGACTTTATTAAAGAGTGGTCCTGTGTTGGCTTTCGATTCGACAAAGATCCGATTAAAACTGGTGATACTGTCTATCTAGATTGTATTAAAAAGTTACCGTGAGACACAGTTTCTCATGGACCATGAGAAACATACTAACAATTATTTGTGCTGTATTATCTTTGTCAGCCAGCGCACAGAACAATGGCACAATCGACTACAATTATGTAGACTTGCTATTAAAACATATAAATGTTAGCTCTGATTTAGGCATACCCAAAAAAGGTACTCCAGAATATCCTACAGTAGTGTTTGTTCCAGCCGAGGAAGTATATAAGTTAGTATGCCATAACAGTTTAAAGTGTACTGCTGTGGCAGCCGCTAAATGGAACCTAGTACTGTTAACCAAGTACGTGGACTTAGATACCCCAGAAGGAGATTCTATTTTATATCATGAACTAGTGCATGTGGCACAGTGGTATACAAAAGGCACAGCCAAAACCTGCAAAGAATGGTCAGACAACGAAATACAAGCATATCTACTGCAACACAAATATTCACAGTCTAAAGGTCATGACATGGACGTGATATATAAATGGATACAGACTATACGTAAGCGTTGCAATTATTAGTTTTTTAGTGTATAATCCAAGCATAAATTAACAAAGGAAAACAAGTGTATAAGGAACAAGTTACTTGGGTCCACCATTGGGGCGACAAAACATTTAGTTTTCGCACAACCAGAAATCAATCATTTAGATTCAATGCTGGCGAGTTTGCTATGATTGGATTGGAAGCAGATGGAAAGAAAATACTACGTGCGTACAGTATTGCCAGCGCACCATGGGAAGAACACTTGGAGTGGTTAAGTGTAAAAGTACAAGACGGTGAACTGACCGGCAAACTGCAACATCTTAAAGAAGGTGACGAGGTTATCATCATGCCCAAGTGTGTGGGCACATTACGCAACGAAGCATTTACAGACGGTGACACGCTCTGGATGATGGCAACAGGCACTGGTCTGGCGCCTTTTATGAGCCTGATACGTGATGTGGACACACTAGAACGTTGGAGTAAAATTATACTTGTTCACAGTGTGCGTAACAGAGAAGAACTTGCATACAAGCACGAACTAACTCGCAAGTTTGTGGGCACAGAACTATTTGATCTAATGCATAATACCTTAGAATATGTACCTATCGTAACAGGTGAAGGCGGTGACCGCATTACCACACAGTTAGAATCAGGCAGCCTAGCAGTAAACACTGATTCAGACAAAATTATGATATGTGGTAACATGACATTTAATGAAGACGTTATGGCTTGGTGCGAAAGTAAAGACATGCGAGAAGGTACTTTACGTACACCTGGCGATTATGTGTTTGAAAGAGCATTCGTAGAAAAATAAGCGGATATCGTATAATGGTTATTACGTGGCGTTGCCAACGCTACAATGTGAGTTCGATTCTCACTATCCGCTCAAAACGGAAGTAGGTGTTATACTGTATCGAGGGTTCGAATCATTAGATAAATATTCATATGTATGACGCAGTTTTTCTCACCGACCATGATGATGTAACCGATGTCAGTATCATAACATTAGGTCCATATAAATGCGCACACGTCTTACGCAAACTAGGTTACAAATGTCTTGTTGTAACCAACACGGTGAATTTCACCGAAGAAGATTTTAAAGAATTATTTTTTTACGCTATAGGACATAATACAAAGTTAGTGGGGTTCAGCACAACTTTCCAATGGGTCAGTGAAGATGGTCTTGCGTCAGGTGAAAAGAGCAGAGAAGAACTAATTCTCATTGAGATAAAGAAATATAACAAAGACACGAAGATTGTTTTAGGAGGATCAAAATCACACAGAGAGTGCGCTAATAAAAATGTAGATTTTGCTGTAGTAGGACTAGGTGAGACAAGTATAGTTCATATTATGAATCACCTAGATCATGGGCAACCACTAAAAGACAGTTTTGTAAACATACATGGCGTCACTATTGTTGACAGTCAAAATAAAGAAACATATGATTTTATGTCTGATGTGATGCATTGGTTGCCGGAGGATGTAGTTAATTATAGAACACTACCTATTGAAATGGCCAGGGGGTGTATATTCAAATGTAAATTTTGTTTTCACAGAAATTTAGGCAAAAAGAAGTTAGAGTACGTTAAAAAGTTTGATGCTCTCAAACAAGAACTGCATCAAGCATACAAGGACTTTAATATCACTCATTATCAGATAGTAGACGACACATTTAATGATGATGTAGACAAACTTGAACAGATTAGGAAAGTAACAGACACATTACCAGAACAACTCCGTCTCTGGTGTTATATGAGATTAGACCTACTAGGCCGCAATCCACAAAGCATACCTATACTAAAGGATATGGGGGTTAGAGCTACAATATTCGGAATAGAGACCATGCATCCTAAAGCGGCTTCTGTTATAGGCAAAGGTGGTAGCAGACAGCGAGTAATAGACACTTTGCAGATGTTACGTACAGACTTCTCTGACTTATCAATGCATAGTGGTTTTATTGCGGGACTGCCTTATGAACCTGTATCATCTTTAGAACGTACTTTAGAAGATTTAATATCTGGTAAAATACCGTTACATAGTTGGAACTGGATGGCATTTGTAATACAAAAGTCAGGAATATATCAGGCAGACAGTACTTTTAACCTAGAGTATGAGAAATACGGCTATAGGAATAGAGGTTATGTTTGGGCAGATAAAAAGACAATTAACCAAGTAGCCAACAATGCACTAGTTAACTGGGAAAGAGACGACTGGAATTTTGAAGATGCCTGGAAATGGACAACCCAAAAAGAATTTGAGAGTGTAAATTGTGGAACATACCACTACGACGGACTATTAGCCGTTGGCACACACACTTTCCCAGCCCCTAAGTTGGACTTTGACCTCATGCGTAAAACACTATATCAGGATGTTGATTTTTCACTGATACGTCGTGCCAAAATGCAATTTATTCAAGACTATAAGAAAAAATTATTCAAATTAATAAAAACTTAAAGGTACGAATGTAATTTTCTTAGTAATGAAAAAAGGTTAATAAATCTTGGTAAAAAGATTGCAAAAGAGTTCAATTTCAGTTATATTTTATGGTTACGGAGAGTTGGCTGAGTGGCTAAAGGCAACGGTTTACTAAACCGTCATACGTGAATACGTGTCGTGGGTTCGAATCCCACACTCTCCGCCAGACCACTTGACAAGAAAGTTTTACGGCACTACAATAAATAACATCTATAATCTATTAGAAATAAATAACATCTATAATCTATTAAAGGAGAAAAAATTAGATGGCATACTGGGGATATCACGCAATGTTTGATTGCGCCGCATGTGACAAAGAACTTGTTATGAGCAAAGAAAATGTTTATAACTTTATTAAAGAATTAGTTCCAGCAATTGGTATGAAGGCATTTGGTGAACCAATGATCGAGCATTTTGCTACGCATGCCCCTGATAAGGCAGGTCTTAGTTGTTGCCAAATGATTGAGACCAGTAATATTTGCGGACACTTTGTAGATAGCAATGGTGATGCTTATATTGATATTTTTTCGTGTAAGCCAGTTGATATTGGTGTAGCACAAGATGTTATTGAAAAGTTTTTTAAGCCTACAAAAACTCGTGTTAATTTCTTAACACGTAGCGCAGGATAAATTGGAGATAGTATGACAGTTAAAAAGAAGAACAGCCCATTAGCATATGAATCAGGCAATCCAAGACTTGGTCCAATGAGTACTGAAGCATTACAAGACCTACTAGGTAAATGTAGACCAAGACACAAGAACAAAATTTCACACGAGTTAGCAAAACGTAGTAAATAGATGCGTGCCCGGTTAGTTAAATGGTATAACGATGGTTTTGTAAACCTTAATTGGCAGTTCAATTCTGTCACTGGGCACCATTTTTCAATTATAGGTACAATATGAAAAAACTTATAGCGACAGTACTAATTTTAATATCACCGTTTGTGTTTGCACGTCGTGAATATATTGATGATCCTGCACTGCATGTACATGAACCAACAGAAACTCTACGCTTCATGCCCCAAGAAATTGATAAAGTTTTAGGTAGGCCTGACATATTTGAGGCATATTGGGAAATTAACGGTCCGTACATAAACAACAATAAAGTTCACATGCGTAGAATGTTGTTCTTTGTGGACTGTTCACCAGAAAACTTCCCTGAAACTAAACCAGTGCATGTAGCTCTAAGCACGATTGCGCTAGGTGGAGAGCAAGGTCATATGATTAAGATTATCTTAGTCCCACCCGGCACTGAAGAGTGGATGGATTGGTCTGAAGTAAGTTTTATTAAACAAGAAGATATTTCAAAGATATGTAAATGAAGTTCGAGTCTCGTCCGTTCCGCCAAGTAAGTATATAATATGTTTAATAATGACAAGCCCAACGTAATACTACTTTCTGATTTTGGCAATCAACTATACCTAGAGAAAACAATAGGCCCATATAAGATTGCACAACAGTTACGTAGTGCTGGCTTTGAAGTCGCAGTTGTTCATCACCTGATGACGTTTACTTTGACTGAAGTTAAACATATTCTTACACACCTAATATCAGACAAAACACTGTTTGTAGGTGTTAACAACTTCTTCTACAAAAAAATTGTTAATTACGAAACAATAGAGTTACAGTACCCAGATCCTCATGCTATTATCCCGCACGGCAGTGAGTTTAACGCAGAGATAAAACAGCTGATACTAGAATGCAATCCCAATTGTAAACTAGTACTTGGTGGACCTAACGCCTGTGACATTCCTATATATAGTGACTATGATTATATAATACTGGGGTATGCTGAAATGTCTATAATTAATCTTGCTAAACACCTTGAGAACCCAGTAATATATTTAGATAAAGCACGGGTAAGCAAACATGGTTTTACAGTTATCGACGACAGCAAAGCACCCACATACGACTTTGTTAACCATGTTATGCACTACGAAGATCATGATGCAATTATTGATTATGAAACGCTGGTAGTTGAAATTGCACGTGGTTGTATCTTTCAGTGTAAGTTTTGTAGTTATCCACTTAATGGCAAAAAGAAACTGGACTTTATTAGAACTGAAGAAAGTTTATATCGAGAGTTCATGGACAATTATGAACGTTTTGGTATAACCAATTATACAATTAGTGATGATACCTTAAACGACAGCGTAGAGAAATGTGAAATGCTGGCTAACCTTACAGAACGGTTACCGTTCCAGCCGATGTATAGTGCCGCAGTAAGATTAGATCTCATGACCAAACACAGGGACACGATTGACATGCTGTGGCAAGCAGGGTTGCGATCAGCGTTCTTTGGTATAGAGAGTATGCATAGTGAAGCGGCTAAGTTTGTGGGCAAGGGAGGTTCCAGAGAACGCCTAATAGAAACATTAAAATACATACGCAACACTTATGGCGGTGAGTTAAATCAGACAGGTGGGTTTATTTTAGGTTTGCCCAAAGAACCATTAAGCAGTATGCGTGAAACTATAGATTGGCTGTTGAGTGACGATAACCCACTAGATATATGGCAAATGTTTCCCTTAATGATCAGAGATATGAGTCTTGTACAAGGTGGAAACGGATTTGTTAGCGACTTTGATAAAAACTGGAAACTGTACGGATACGAAGACACCGGTATTAAAACTAGCAAATACTATATGCATGGTTATATTCCTTGGCGTAATGAATTTACAGATTTTAATGAAGTCAGTGACATGGTAGACGATGCAGAGTCTACACGCCGTCTTCACAAGGACACGTCTAGTAATGCAGGTAGACACGTACTTTTACTAGCCAGTTTGGTTGCTAAAGAGAGTGCTATTATTGCTCAGACGGATTATCTTAACATCAACTGGGACCAACTAAACACCCTTAAACTAGAAAAGAGTCTTAAATACAAAGACATGTTATTCAAACAGTGTAATATACCCAACATTGACAGGGCAGGCACATATAGAACTTTTACTGAGGTTATACAATCTAAAGAATACCGCAGAAATCACTTACTACTTCCGACTCATCCTTGGTATTCAAACGTGTTTGTCTAAATGTTGACAGCACCTAAGAGTTGTAGTATTATTATTATGATTCTGAAACTTACTTACGTTAACAAGAGGCCAACATGGCAACCAACGCTGAAATAGAAAAACTGGTAGAAATACTAAAATTCACTCCATGTACATATACGATCAGTGTCTCTGGATACGGCAGGGAGCATACATTTGGTCATATGCCTAATCAGTCAAGTATAGTATACATGGGGAAGCACGATCTTAATTGGGAAGATGTTATGGGGATGAGCCCTGATGAATGGGATGATTAGTTATAGCACAAACATGATGGGTCCTTGGCATACGAGTTGGTATACTGAAAGAGGACTTACTCACAAAGCAACTCGCACAGTGACCTCTGACATCATCAAAGGATACTCTCCTGGTGACACAATAGAGTATGATGAAATAACCACACATTATGCTGGTGGTAGAATAGATATTCGTGGCGTTCCAGATGAACCATATGGTCTCGAATATGGTCTAGCGGTGATGCACGGTGAGGATTGGAACGCATTAAGTGAATGGTTAGCTGATTTTGAATCTGAAGAGCTTGTGTCACACGACTCTCTCATAGAACAATTTGAAAATGATTATGGTAAAAAGATAAGGTGGTGGAACGACTAATGAAAATTAAGTTTGATAAAGAATCTATACAACTTAGACGAATGGGTTTAATCCTAACGATACATGAGGAACAAGAATGACAACTAACTTTACAAGACAGAATGACCAAACAAAACCATCAGATAGAAAAAGAAGCACAACATTAGAAGTCAAGATGGATCTAGTGTTAAGTAAACTCGACAAGATTTTAAACAACCTAGATGCAATTAATTTTACTGAATATACTTACACTGAAGAAGAAATACAAATTATGACTACACAAAATGACTTCTGTTCCAGTACTGACCGGGACGAAGAAGCATATAATAAGTTTTTAACTGAATTAAATGACGGATATTCTCCCCAGTAAATAACTGTATGCCTTGGGGTTACCATTATCACTACGATGTTGCTGGTTGCAGTAACGTATCAGACAAAGAACATGTTACTGGTTTTATCAAAGAACTAGTTACCAGTATAGACATGACGCCACTAGGCGAACCTTTTGTGGAACACATAAATGTAGAAGGTGTAGACAGTGGTATAACCGCAGTACAAGTTATTACAACAAGCAGTATCACAGCGCATTTTATAGACGATACAGGTGATCTTTACCTAGACGTTTTTAGTTGTAAAGAGTTTGATGTAAATAACGTTAAGGCAGTAGTAGACAAATTCTTTAAACCAAAATTATGCGCAGAATCATTCATGACCCGACAAGCACCAAGATAACGGGTAAAGATATCAATGAGGAGAGTTTTATGAAGAGACTAATTTATATTGCAGGCAGTATTAGTTTAATTGGACTACTAATGTATCCGATTCTTTCAACTTCCGGAGTAACAGGCACAGCCGCACCAGGATCAGGTGCTAACGTAAAATCTGCAGGTGAAATTGTTGCTAAACAGAACCACTGCCTAGCATGCCACAGTGTGGATAACAAACTGGTTGGTCCGGCATTTAAGGACGTAGCTAATAAATATACAGAGGCCGACCGTGAGTTTTTAGTTAACAAAATTGTTAAAGGTGGTGGTGGGGTGTGGGGGCCAATCCCGATGCCGCCAAATGCTGTAGACCAACAGCAAGCAAACCAAGCAGTTACTTGGATTTTGGATCTTAAATAGACGGCCAGTTATCCGCATCAACAACGGGTATATGTATAAAACCAATTTTTATAACAAGCTCTTTAATAATTGTATGAATAAATATGTTTATACATTTAATAAGGGCTTGTCAAATGTCAGACATAAAAGAAATACACCTGCATGCTGAATGCGCACAGATTGCCTACCTAGGTCTTAAAGAGGCAAAACCAAAATTTAAAAAACTTGGACTTAAAGTTAATAGTTACTACGACATTGACGGTGCCCAGGCATACTTACTAACAAACAAAGATAGAAGCATACTGGCATTTAGAGGCACAGAGCCCAAAGAAAAGTCAGATATTTTCGCTGACTTAAATGCTCTTAGAGATCCAGAACCAACAGGTGGTAGAGTGCATCAGGGCTTCCAGGGAGAAGTTGATAAACTCTGGCCAGAGATAACAAAGGACCTATTGACTGCTAAAATTAACACTAACTTAACAGTGTGCGGTCACTCATTAGGTGCGGCAATGGCAACTATTGCGGCAGGAAGATTACACTGTCAACTAGTAAACACTAATTGTGATTTTAAAGAATTATATACATTTGGCTCACCTAGGGTAGGTAATAGACAATGGTTAAAACACGTTGAAGGCATGATCCATCACCGTTGTGTTAACAATAATGACTTAGTGCCCAAGGTTCCGCCTGCATTAATGCTTTACAAACACCAAGGAAATCTAGTATACTTTAACTGTTACGGAAGTATTAGAAAAACCACAATGTGGCAAAGATTCAAAGACCAAATACGTGGACGTAGACGTGCATTACAAAAGGGACAACCGTTTGATGGCATCTACGATCATGTCATGACAGAGTACATACGATCAATTGACACAAACCTAACGGAGGAATAAAAGGTAGCTAACCGAAGTAATAAAGACGCAACATAAAGCGGCTTTTTTATTTGGCGTACTTTAATTTATAGAAGAGTTCGTTCTCTTCTGACAGTTTTGCTGTCACCACAACACGGTATTCCCATTGACCTGGACGTATATAAAATACAGGTTTCTCCAATGCATTATCTAATACCCATTGTCCGTGGTCAGTTTGTTGCCACTCCCATAATGGTTGGGCGGCATATATTTCAGGATCTTCGCAATCGGATAGGTCAAACGCATGTACTTCTATTTCTTTACGATTCATAATTTAATTATATTTGACATTGTTAGATAATGCAAGTATAATGAACATATTAACAAAAGGACTCAGTAATGTTAAAGGCAACCCCAATAGTAAAAAACAAATTTTGGTTAGTAACAAGTAACGGTGAAAAAGTTGGTGCCGTAAAGTCCAGTGACAAAGGGCTAACGTATATACACGGCGACGAAGAAGAACGTTTTGCAACAGTTAAACTGTTAGAAGACAAGTACAATATTAAGTTTGAGTCATACAAATCAGATAATGTTAAAGATTCAGAATACGAAGCATACGGAGCATACGGATATCCTACCGGTAATAACTACCCCCATAACCCCTTGTGGCATATACAACTAGGTATACCAGTGTTTACTAAAGAAGAAAAATCTCGTAGTTTTTACTGTGCGGGTTACTATCTGGTTAAAGAACGCAATAAAACTAAGTTGCGATTCTGTCCTAAAATTATTCTATTAGAACGCAATGAGTTTGAAGGGCCTTTAAAGACCACATTAGGAAACTTTTAAAAGTCGTCTAACGAAGAATACGAACCTTCATGTTCATGAGTATCAGGAACATTGTGAGGTTGTAGTATTAACGCAAGTAGTGTGTCTCTTTTTTGTTCGTACGTCTGACCTGCGTATAGGCCTTCTGGGGGAATAGTACCCATGTCCACAAACATTGTTCTCTTCATAAAGTTCCACATATCCACAGTATACACACTGGTATAGAAATAAGCATCCAGTGTTTTTCCTAATACAATATCCTCGCATTTCTTAGATATAATACGCCAGACGTCGTTGGCGCCAGGTGTTTCGAACCACGACAACGCCAGATCCAGGAAGTCTGTTAACATAGTGCTATGGTACCCTGAGTAAAATTGTTTTAGCCAGGTGGCCACTTTAAAGTTATCTATAGCAGTTTGTGTGCCTTTAATGTAACTTATACAGATTGGGAATTCCTCAAGGTCGTCTTCTGTTGGTGGCCTTGTTAGGATGTCACCAGGAACCTTTAAGTTTAGTACCTTAACTCCAATCTTTTCTCTGTATTCTTTGCTACCCACTGGGCTATTTGGTAGATACATCCAGAGATACCAACGTGTTCTAACATTACATTTCAGTACTTCGTACTGTGTGTCTAGCATACTTTGTGGTGTTTGGTTAGGCATACCACTTATTAACTCTGTAACTAACTGCAAATCAGGAAATTTTGACTGTATGTTATGTATGTATTCTTTGTGTTTTTCCCAGGGTATCTCAGGTCTGTCAATCGCAGCCAATACGTCTTTATCGACATCTTGGAAACTTAGTGTCCAGGTTATTAGGTTTACATTTTCTGGATCACCATCAAACTTTTCAGTAAGCATATAGTCAAATATTTCATACACTCTGTCTTTCTGCAACTTAGCCCAGGTTATCTCCCAAGGACAAATTACCTTAGGATATTTACGTCTCACTTTTGCCCAGAACTTTGTTATATCCATGTCACGTGGGACTTGTCCAAAGTTTGCATCACAGAGCTTTAAGTATCTAATGTCTTCTTGTCCAAAGAACGCAAGATCTTTGTAAATTGGTATTAGACTCCAAAACGTAACTTTATTATGTAGCCCGCTGGTCCAGTCACAAAATGCGCAGTGGTACGGACACCCTCGGCTTGCCTCAAAATTAACAATTGCAGTTAATCCTTGCTGTTTAGCCCAGGCAAACCATTCCCTAACAAGTTTTCTATTGTGCCACCATAACGGAATACCGAAGAATTTTTTATCCTTAAACGTAGCATGCTTTGCTTTAACTATCTTATCGCCTTCTATCCACAAAGCATTTTCAGTCTCTTCGATAACAGGTGTTTTGTCCTCAAAGTGGCAGTCTAAGATGTATTTTACAAACTTGTAGCCATCACCGTAACATGCGTATGTGATCCAATCTCTTTCATTAAGCCAAGTATAATCTTTGTGCTCTACTTCAGGACCACCCACCATAACCTTAATATTAGGAAGTTTTTTCTGAACTGCTCGTACAATCTTTGCTAGACCTGGCTGAGTCCATATATACATACCCACAAACAACCAGTCTGATTGATTCTCTACAATTTGATCTACGTATGTGTTAACATAGTCTTCAGTAGGTAAAACTTGATGCCAGTCAACTTGTTTAGCAAGCTCAGGACTATACAGATCGTAGTATGTCTTAAAATGCAACATACTGGCATTTATAAACCATGCTGGTCTAGGCTCAGTACTCATTTTATGCTTAGATACGACAGTATTATGAAATATTGTCGTATCGAGGATACAGTTTATGAAACTAATCTTTAATTTTTTTGTCATATAAGTAATTACAACTAAACGGAAGGTGTACAAGTATTTATATGAACACTCATTATATAAACCAATTAAACAATAAAATACAGATTTTAAATTCTGGCCCAAATAAGCAGATTATATTAAGCAAGCAGGAAGCACAAGGACTGCACAATGAGGTTTACCGGCTTCTGGCTAGGATAGCAGAGCTTGAGGGGATTCAAGAGCAACAGCCCACCGAGGAAGTTATTCGAGCAAATGTAGATGGTGGTGGTTGGTAATATACGTATATTATTGGTATAAATAATACTATGTCGAGACCCAAACCAGACGTTCTATTAGAACACGTTAATAAACAAAATTACAAGAGTGATCAAGTCATTGCTTCTCAGGGCATATGGGCAGTTTACCACAACGGTCACCCTATTAACTTAAAAAGTGCAAATATGTTGGTTAGTTATCCTGGGCCCAAGTATAAGAAAACAAGTTTTAGTAACCCAGGACACGCAATTAATCTTGCAAAGAAACTCAACAAACTGTTTGATACTGCATTATTCAGTGTGGTGTTATTAAAAGCAGGTGAGCAAGTCTTCCCTTAGATCACAAGTTAGCGAATATCTGTCTAAAGAAACAGGACTTAAGCCGGTTCACATCTGGGTTAATCCATTAAACAAGACAAGTATGCGTTTGTCTGTGACTGCCTACCGAACACTTAAAAAATTAAAGTTCCAGCGATTCACACACAAGTTTACTGACCGGATAACACCAAGGCACATGCTGGAATTAGACAGACTATTCAAGTATCCATATTACATAAGCAGTTACCAAACCATAGAAGTATTTTCTGAAGAGGATACCCTAATGCTAACGTTAAACAACAATAATTTAGATAACTATCTGAAAGCACTTCGCCTAAGTTGTTGATTTAAAACAAAAACAAAAGGTTGACGCAATGTTCGAGTAACACTATAATAGCACTTGAAGTACAGTTAGTTATTAATAATACTAATAAGGAGAGTAAATATGGGTTATTTTAATGAACTTGAAACAGATGTACTTGACTTGTATTGTGCTGACGTTCCTGCAGACAAAATTGCTGAAGAATACGGAATCAGTATTGATTTGGTAGAGAAAATTGGCAAAAAGTGGGAACAAGAGAACAATCTTAATGTGGTGTCACGCTCAGTGAAGACTTCGCCAAAGACCGTGTGTAAGTTGTTGGCTTACTAAACAATGGTGCGCCCGGGTGGCGAAATTGGTAGACGCACGGGACTTAAAATCCCGGGCCCCTTAAAGGCGTGCCGGTTCGATTCCGGCCCTGGGCACCAACTAATTCAGATTTATAGTACGTTGGGCAAGTGTTTGTTTTTAAACAGTTTCTTTTTTTGTCCAAATTGTTGACGTATGGTCCGAGTGACACTATAATATACATATGCTGTTAATAAAGAAGAGGGGAAACAATGTATAAAGTCGATTTTTATAATTTTGGTTATTTGAAGCACTTCGACACACTCGAGCAAGCAATTGAAAATGCAAAGTCTTCAGGATTTCAATGTGCGGTTTGGTTTGATAATGCACTGATTAAACACTTTGGAGGGTAATATGACTGACGCAATTGATATGGCATTATTCTTAGAATCTATTAAGTATGACATCACCAACAAAATGGCATCATCAGAAGATGAAGTTGCATTAACAAACAAACTGGATCAGAAAATTGATGAACTGCGACGTGAGGTTTCTAGAATGCAGACTCACTTTGACAGCCAACTAACTTACTAGGAGACGGTATGCTTATAAGATCAGATGTAGCAATAGATGTATGCGGTGGTGATCAGTATTTGATGATACGGATGGCCGCACAACGAGCAAGAGAAATACTACAAGGCTCCGAACCTAGAGTCGTAGCAATTGAGGACGAAAAGGCAGCCAGCACCGCTATTAGAGAAATTGAGCTGGGCGTGTACACCGTAGAGGATTTTAACCAGGGGGCAACATAACAGGAGATGCAGATGGCTAATTATGCTATGGCACCAAAAAAACGTTGGTATGTTACAGAAGAAGGCAAAGAGATTGTACAACCATTTCCAAACACCGAGTACGAATGTCAAATTACTATAGACCGGTTAGTAGAAGAAAATGAGAAACGTATTCTAACTGTTGAAAGTGCGACACTGTCATGAACGATCTGTTGGAGATGATAGATTTTTTAGGCGAACTTGATTACGACTTACATGGCAATATCTCAGGTGAAGAGTTAATTATGGTACGTGAGAAACTACATCGGTATAAAGATAGATTAGAAGCAGAAGTTGATGTATTCGAAAATTCTTTCGAGGATACAAAAACAACATTCTACAGCTTGACAAGAGAAGAGAGTGGCAGTACACTGTAACTCTAACTTAAAGAAGGAGGTAATGTAGATGGCTACTACAGAAACTACGCTAACAAGAACTAGTACATTAGATGGTGTTAAACGAGTAATCGAACGATGTGCTAAATCAAAAAAGAAACATCCTATTATGCTCTGGGGTCCTCCAGGGGTAGGTAAGTCAGAAATTGTTGAACAAATAGCAAGGGAATTAAATGGGCGGGTATGGGACTTACGTCTTGCACAGAATGACCCAACTGACATTAAAGGTATTCCTTACTATAATAAAGACAGCAATAAAATGTCTTGGGCAGACCCAGACGAATTACCTAGCGCAGAAGAAACTAAAGACTATGGTACATGTTTCTTGTTTATGGACGAGATTAACTCTGCTCCTAGTGCAACACAGGCTAGTGCGTATCAGTTGGTATTAAACAGACGTGTAGGTAAGCACTACAAAGTTCCTGACAATGTTTACATTATTGCGGCAGGTAACCGAGAAGGTGATCGAGGTGTTACTTACAAGATGCCTAGTCCACTCGCTAATAGATTTATCCACATAGAAGTTCGACCAGACTACGAGACCTGGGAAAAGTGGGCAACTAAGAATCGTATCCACAAAGATGTAGTGGGTTATATTGGATTTGCCAAACAGGACTTGTTTGATTTTGATCCTAGAAACGCATCACGTGCCTTCGCAACGCCACGCACCTGGGAATTTGTATCCGACTGTTTACACGATTCTGATACTGATACAGAAACTATTACAGACATGGTTGCTGGTGCAGTGGGCGAAGGTATTGCTCTTAAGTTTATGGCGCATCGAAAGATTGCTGGACAGTTGCCCAAACCTGAAGAGATCCTTAACGGCAAAGTTAGTACACTTGAAATTAAAGAAATTAGTGCAATGTACTCTCTAACAATTGCATTGTGTTATGAGTTGCAGGACATCTATCGTAAGGTAGGTAACGACAGCAATGCACTAGATGCTTGGTATAAACAGTCTGACAACTTCTTTAAATTTATGATGGAAAACTTTACAACTGAGTTGGTTGTGATGGGTGCCAGAACTGCTCTTACTACTTACGAGTTGCCGTTTATCCCTAGCAAGTTAAAGAGCTTTGATGAATTCCACAAACGCTATGGTAAGTATGTGGTTAGAACAACGGAGAAGAAATAATGACTGCGACCTCTGAAAAAGACCTAGGTCAGGCAGAAATTTTAGGGCCAACAGATCCAGAAGTGGATGCAGAGGCAATAGAGCTTCTCATAACTGCTAGGGTAGGACTTTTACTAAAACATCCGTTCTTCGGCAACATTGCTACAAGGCTTAGCCTTGTTAACGCAGATGAGTGGTGCCCTACAGCGGCTGTCGATGGCAGACGTATGTACTACAACTCAAGGTTCATAGTAAAACACACGGTAGCAGAACTTCAGTTTTTGTTTGCACACGAAGTTCTACATTGTATCTATGACCACTTGGGAAGACGTGGTGACCGTGATCCGCAACTAGCGAACTGCGCACAAGACTATGTGGTTAATGATGATCTGGTACAACACCACATAGGTGACATGATTAAACCTTGTCTATGGGATCCCAAGTACCGTGGTATGAGTTGGGAAGAAGTATACGATAAGCTATATGACCAGATGGACAAAGTTAGTCTTGCGCAATTAGTCGAATTAATGTTAGACGAACACTTAGACGGTGAAGGTGAAGGTGGTGTTGGTGGCGACGGTGATGGTAAAGATGGTGACCAACAAGGAAAACGCCCAGCACTTAGTGATACAGAACGTGAACAGATTAAACAGGAAATTAAAGAAGCCATGTTAACTGCGGCTCAGACTAGCGGCGCTGGAAACTTACCGGCAGGCATTAAACGTTTAATTGAAAACATGACTGATCCTAAGATAAACTGGCGTGAGCTTATTGCACAGGATATTGCGGCATGTTTTAAGAACGACTACAGTTTTACTCGACCTAATAAACGTGGTGCTCACATAGATGCAATACTTCCTGGCATGATACCTGGACAAAAGATTGACGTTTGTGTTTTTAATGACTGCTCAGGATCAATGACAGACTCCATGTTACGTGATATCCATTGTGAAGTAAAAGGTATTATGCAGACATTTCAGGAGTTTGACTTACACCTAGGAACATTTGACACTGATGTTTACAATTTCCAAACGTTTACCACAGACAACATCGACGATATTGATCAATACGAAATGAAAGGTGGTGGTGGTACTAATTTTGAATCTGTCTACAACTTCCTTAAAGAACGTGACATTATGCCCAAAAAGTTAATTATATTTACAGATGGTTATCCGTATGGTTCATGGGGAGACCCTAACTACTGCGATACAATATTTGTAATTCATGGCAGTAACGACATCAATGCACCATTTGGCATCACTTGCCAGTACGAAGAGTACAAAAAGTGAATGTAGTAGCCAACCAGGGGGGACACAGTGTCCCCCCGCCCTTTCGACAATGTTAAAACATGGCATAATTAATCCGCTAAACGCACTGGATATCAGATGTGTGAGCTTTCGGCCGCCGCATTTTACCTGTACCACACTAGATGGACTATGGTGCGACATACGAGACATAGAAGACTACATTTATCGAAACCTAGAAAGTCGCTATTGTATAACATCAGTTACTATAGGCAATCAGGAGCATGTGGAGATAGGATTCGAAGACCACGCAGAAGCAAGTATATTTGGGCTAGTAATAAATCAAATAAACAGGCGTCCTGACTTGTTCTAGAAATTTTTATATAGTATAATACTGCTTTAAATAAGTATACATTAATTTAATGGAGAGTTAAACAAATGGCTAAGAAACGAGTCGAGCAACAACCAGAAAAGCAGAAGGCTGCGCCGACCCAATCAGAAGGACTACAACTAACTGACTTGCAAGTTATGATGCAAATTATCGATGTAGTCACACAACGTGGCGCAATTAAGGCAGATGAAATGTCTGCGGTCGGGGCCGTGTATGCTAAACTTAAAGCATTCACAGGCTCGTCCACTCAGGCTGCACCTGCTGAAACAGGTACCAAAGAAGCACCTGCTGAAGTAAAAGATGATTCTGGAAACGGAACAGACTAAGGAGATTATTATGATTAAACATGTCGGTAGACACAATAATGAAAGAGTAGCAATACTTTACAAAACAGTACCAGGGGAGGACCACATGGCATTAGTTGCGTACAGTGGAAAACTTCCTGCATTAATACACGATGAGGTTATGAAAACTCTGGAAAGTGAAATGGGGCAACAGGCTAAGGAACTTGCAGATGCTTTATTTAGAACCATTATGGCAGATGGTCGTAATGCATTAACCGCAATGCATGAGGAAGGACTAATTAAAAAAGTCCCTACTAATCAAGTTATCGTTACTCCCCGGGCAAATAGCCATGTAAGGTTAGACGAGCTTAATAGCATATTGAAAAAGATGGAAGCTGGCGAAGAAGCTATTCAAGAAATGGCTAATATAGATTCGCAACGTGGTGTGCGTGATCCGGCGAAGAGGCTAGAGCCAAGAGAAGTTGGAGAGCCTGCTAATTCAAGAGCAACGCCAGTGCAAGTACAGGCACCACAAGACGGTGCATTAACAGATGTGGATATTGCAAGGGGTTATAGAGACCAAGCAACACGCATGCAAGTGGAAGCCAAAGCTATGGTAGCAGAGGCGGCAAGACTCACGAAAGAAGCACTTAAAATAGACCCTTTGACCAATGCCAAAAAAACTACAAAGAAAAAAACAACGGATCGTAAAGTTAAGTCCTAATGGTGAACATAGTTGGAAGCGTATTCTAGAACAAATTGACAAAAAAGAAGTTCCTGTTGAAATATTAAAGTCTGTGGAGATTACCTTAAATGATGGTACCATAGTAGAACTTTCAATGAAGGAACTTACAAGTCAAGGCTTGAGTTATAAAGATATAGAATCTGCTCTCAACGACCGCATGGATAAAATGGGCGACTTAATTAAAAATGTGGACTTCTTTGTGGACATTGAAAAAGTGGAAGCAGAAGTCCAACCAAATACTGACAAGCTGTTAAAAGGCTTATGATTAAGGCTATATTTGCAATAGACGCATTCGGCAACATGGGATTTAATAACAAGTTGCCTTGGCCTCCGTGTAAAGAAGACTTTGCTTGGTTTGCGAATAATACCAAGGACAAAACAGTCATCATGGGTCGCAAAACGTGGGACAGTGTTGGCATGCCTACCCCGCTACCTGGTAGACGTAATATTGTTGTTTGCAAAAATAGATATTATAAAGCCGCAGGTGCAGAAGTCTGGACCGACAACTGGCTGGAACGTCTAGAACGTTTGGGTCATAATGACCTCAATGATGTCTGGGTAATAGGCGGAGTTAGTCTATTAGAACAGGCTAGGCCTCTTATTAAACAGTTTTATGTCACTAGATTTAAAGGTGTCTACCGAGCAGATACTACGTTAAACACACGAACTTATTTTGAAGGCTTACAATGTCGCACAATAGTGCCCAGTAAGGAAAACAATCAAATAAATTTTGAGGTGTGGATTCCATGGTTAAGCCAGGCTACAGGGTGGGGATCCAATGGTTGAGTACCTAAGGAACTTAACGCATGTTTTATACAACGGTGATAAACGCACAGACAGAACAGGTGTAGGCACTCGGTCGATATTTGGTTTACAAATGCGTTTTGATTTACGCAAAGAATTTCCTGCGGTAACTACTAAGCGGCTTGCCTGGCGTGGTGTTGTTTCAGAACTGCTATGGTTTCTAGAAGGTTCTGGAGATGAACGTAGACTAGCAGAGATACTGCATGGTACACGTGACACAGACAAGAAAACCATATGGAGTGCTAATGCTGATGCAGACTACTGGCAACCCAATGCAAAGTATGAAGGTGACCTAGGTAGAGTATACGGAGTGCAGTGGCGTAGTTTTAGAGGTGCCCGTGCTGAGAAATCTATTAGAACATTTAAAGGCATAGAACACCATTCATATGATGACACAAACTTAGTAACATTTGAAGTAGATCAAATTACCGCATTATTAGAAGGTATTAAGTCTGATCCGAACAGTAGACGTCACATCATTAGTGCATGGAATCCTGCAGACTTGCCTGCAATGGCACTACCTCCCTGTCATGTCATGAGTCAGTTCTACGTAAACAACGGTGAACTTAGTTGTCAGATGTATCAGCGTTCAGCAGATATGTTTTTGGGTGTACCATTTAACATTGCCAGTTACAGTTTGCTAACACACATGATAGCACATTGCTGTGACTTAAAGGTAGGTGACTTTGTACACTCGATAGGCGATGCACACATTTACAATGACCACGTAGATCAAGTCATTGAACAACTTGGTAGAAAGCCACTACCAGGACCTAAATTAGTATTAGATTGTGAATCAAAAAACATCTTAGATATCAAAATGGAACATATTAACTTGCTGGACTATCAGAGTCATGCACCAATATCTGCTTCAATGGCTGTGTGATGTGATGGGATGTAGCAGTGTATGTATCTAGTACACCAGTTTGTTATAGACGCCAGTGCGCATTCACTAGTCTCTCACTCTCCGCATGAACTTGATTTTGAAAGATATGCAGGTTGGGAATTTGTTAGATGGTTGGATGCTACAGAAGATGGAAAGTTATATAAACGACACATTAATTTACCTGTATCACTAGAACTAATATACAACAACGATAGCGTAGGTGTAAAAGTATATGCACCGTTGACCCAAGAACAAGCAGTATTTTTTGAACTTATAAAAACAAATGACTAGACATACCGATCTCCCAGTATTAGTAGTTGGCGGCAATGGTTTCATTGGCAGTCGCATTACACAGAACTTGGTAGCAAGTTTAAAATGGAATCCTATTGTAGTGGACAATCAGGAAGACTATGGTATACTAGACCGAACCCAACTCAGTAAGCTACACCGACTTAGGCGATGCACAAGACTGCTAGAGAACTCCAGTTACGATGTACACAATATCAGTATCATGGAGTTTAACAAGATGGAAACTATGTTTAAAAAGTGTCAACCACATAGTGTTATCCATCTTGCCAGTTACCCAAGACAAAAAGTAGTTAACGCCAATCCTTTAAAGGCAACAGGCGTGATGTGTGATGCACTGGTTAACATGCTAGAGCTTGCAGTAAAGTACCAGGTAAAACATTTTATGTACTTTAGTTCAAGTATGGTATATGGTGATTTTAATGACAGAGTTAACGAGAATGCCGTGTGTGCCCCAAAAGGTCAGTATGCCATTATGAAACACATGGGCGAGCAACTAGTACGTGACTACCATATCAGGCATGGGTTACAATACACAATTATCAGACCCAGTGCTGTATACGGACCTTTAGATGTAGAAGATCGTGTTGTTAGTAAAATGTTATTAAATGCATTGCGTGGTAAAGAAATACAGGTAAACGGTCCTAATGAAATATTAGACTTTACATACGTAGACGACATAGGCAAACAGATTCCCATAGTGCTAAATGCACCCTACACCAACAACGGTATTAATCAAACATATAATTTAACTGCCAGTGAAATTGATGCACGTACACTGTTAGACTGTGCAAAAATAATTAAGAAAATCGTACCTGGAACACAAATTGTGATTAACGAGCGAGATCAAAGTTTTCCCCAACGTGGCAGATTAAACAACAACAAGATTAATATGTACTTTGAGAACGTTAAAAGAACACCACTAACCACAGGACTAGTGGCATATCATTCCTGGCTTGTCAAGAACTTTGAACTATTCAATAACTAAAATAATACCGCAATGATTCCGTTTACAGACTTATACGCACAGTACCAAGAAGCAAAAACAGAAATAGACCAAGCCTATCACAGAGTAATGACTACGTCTAGTTATATTACTGGTCCAATTGTAGATGAATTTGAGACTGCATTTGCTGAGTACGTAGGAGCAGAAGCATGTGCCAGCACAGGTAGTGGTACAACTGCCTTACTTTGTGCATTACTAGCATGTGGAATACGAGACGGAGAAGTAATTACGACTCCGTTAACTTTTGTTAGCACTAGTGAATCAATATTATGGACAGGTGCTAAACCAAAGTTTGTAGACATCGACAACAACTATCAAATAGACGTTGACAAAATAGAAGCAAAGATTACAAGTCATACTCGTGCTATACTGTACGTCAGCCTTTATGGTCAGACACCTGATGTAGATAGACTACGTGAGATTGCAGACCGATATAACTTATATCTGATTGAAGATGCCGCCCACAGTATTGGCAGTAGTTATAAGGGCAAGCCTGTTGGCTCACTTGCTGACTTAACTTGTTTTAGTTTTAACCCTGTTAAGAACTTGGGTGCCGCAGGTGATGCAGGCTGTATTACAGGCAGAGCTGACTTAATTAAACGAGCACGTATGTATAGAGACCATGGTCGCCAAAACAAATGGGATTATGAACTACAAGGTATCAATGCTAGGATAGACAATTTCCAAGCTCTTGTAGTATTGGCTAAGTTAAAATATTTAGACTCTTGGTTAACTAAAAAACGTGAAATATGCAACAGATACACCCAAGAACTTAAGGATTATTGCCCTACACCTACTGAATTTGCAGACAGTTACCACACATACTATGTTTATGTAATACAAGTACCTGAAAGAGATGCATTTGTCAAATACATGCAGGACAACGGTGTTAGTGTTAACGTACACTACCGTGGACCACTGCATAAGCAACCAGTATTTTTATCATACGATGTTTGTCCAAACACAGATAGAATTGTGGAAAGTATTGTAAGTTTGCCTTGCTATCACACTCTAACAATAGAACAACAAGACACAATTACAGGATTAACAAAAGCATGGTTAAAGTCGCACTAGTAGGAGCAGGCTACTGGGGTAGCAAAATACAGGCTAGCCTAAGTAACAACAAGTCTGTTACAGACACAGTAATTATAGATATTCGGAATGGCGACTCACTGGATGACATTCCCATTGAGTACAAGTGTGCTATTGTGGCAACTCCACTTTGGGATCATTTTGATACAGCACGAGAATTATTACAACGTGGCTTTGATTGCTACATTGAAAAGCCACTTGCAGAAACTAAAGAACATTGTGAACAATTGCGTGACATGTTGGATGATCAGATTCTAATGGTAGGACATATCTTTTTATACCATCCAGGATTAGACATTGTCAAACAAAATCTAAATCAGATAGGCAAAGTAAAACACATCACTAGCCAACGTTTAAACTGGGGTATATACCAAACTAAGACAACACCATTGCTAAGTTTGCTACCACACGATGTCAGTATTGTGCAAGACATATTAGGCATTGATCACAAACTGCTGAATGTCGTACATAACAGTTTTAACAATGACCAACAGCCAGACTATGTAAGTTTTAATTTGCAGTTTGGGGACGTCACATGCAACGTTACAGGCAGTTGGTATTGGCCAGAGCGTGTGCGTAAGTTAACAGTTATCGGAACTCAGGGACATATTGTCTGGGACGACGTCATAAACATGGTCAGTATCTATCAGGGCACTGTGGAAGATAAAAAACTTACTGAGTTAACAGTGTTAGATTGTTTAACACCTGACATGTCTGTGACACCATTAGAAAGAGAAATCGATCACTTTATAGATTGTGTTGTTACTAGAAACACACCACGTAGCGATGTTAACAATGCTATAGAGGTTGCCAGTTTGCTTGACGAAGTTGCAACTTACCTAGGCTAGGATCATCCACACTATCATACAAACCTGCAAAGTGTTCACGCAACCAGGTCCACAAAAAGGCTTGTTGTAATGCATCACTGTCGTCTGCATTAGCACGATAAAATTCTACACCGTCTCTCGCACCACGTGTGCACCACTCTGCATAATCACCGTTAGCACTTTTAGTCCAGGTACGTAGTCTATATTCAGTTTCTACATCTTGCGTTTGTGAATTAAACTGTGCAAGTTTTGCGCCTTCTCTAAATGCAGTACGCCAAGTTTGGTATGGGTTTGTGTTGAATCTAGCAACCGCACTAACCAGTGGAACAACCTCATGTCGAAAACTCAGTGTGTAGTCTACGCCAAACTGTTTTGCAGATTTTACCATATCGCAATTATACATAACAATACCCATGTGACCATAGCATAGTCCGTTCATGGGATTTTCAGCGTGGAAGATATAGTGCTTGGGTTGTTGTAAGTAATCCGGAACAACATCAAATTTAAAGTCTGGGTGTAGTTCTGTTTTAGCAAACACCATATAACACCAGGGAGTTCTACTGATCTCAGCCGCCTGTCGCAGAGCATTTTCCATACCATCAACACCGTGCAGTCTCTGACTAGATGGGAACCGTCCATGTAGTTTGTTCCAGTTTTCATCAGCATTCGTTTCGTCATAACTTATAAACACAATATCCTGTTTAGATTCCGATAGTGTCTTGTGCTTAGTTATATAAGGGTAGTCGTATACTTGCTCACTGACGTGTTGTCGCACTTCTCTAGGGACCTGAGCAACCGAGTTACTCTGTGTAAACGTATGCACGTCACGGTCTTTGACGGCCCAGAGCTTGGGTGTGTGGGATATAGAGCACTCATATGGTGCAAATAGTACGTAGGGATCCGTAAATTGGTTATGATTTACAGCATCTACTAGTGTATCCTGGTTGTATACAACTGTAGGCATACTCTCTCTGGGCACGACAACGTCTTCAACATAGTGTACAGTGTCATACCAGTCTAGTAGTTTAATCCTGTCAGATTGTTCTCTGAAAGACTCTACATTTACCAGGAAGGTATCACCAAACGTTTGCTCATTACTGGCAAATGCATGCAACATTGTGCTTTGCCAGGTCTCTGGATGCCAGTTAAAATCAAAATTACTGTAGTCACATAGTGTAGTTACTACCCAGATATATTCTGTAGTAGCCGTGGCACAAATTCGCTTGATTATGTCTAAGTAAGACCCTACAAATCGTGTTTTTTTAACCACCAAACCTCTGTTTTTTAGTGTGTCTAACTTTGCTGTAGTGCTATCAGTCATAAAGTCTATTAGATATACTTCAGTGTCTGCTCTACGTTTAACCTTGCGAGTCATACTAGTATACTTCTTGACTGTGGCACCAGGCACTGTGTACAACAAGCCACTGGTCTTCTGATGCTCAGTAGCAAACTCATATATAAATGCTGATTGCGTGGGATCTGGGTGCCAGCTAAAGTCTACATCCTCAATGTCTTTAGGCACAGTCCAGTTTGTCTTATCTGATAGTGCTGTTACAACAACGTCGCTTGTAAACTTATTAGGACCCGTACCATAAGTTACTCCACTTGCCCGTTGATGCTGGCTGGGAAAGTGGTATGTAAATTCGGTTTCTAATGGATCTGGGTGCCATGTTGTGGCAACCGTTTCAAGGTCTATGTTTTTAGGAAATGTAAACAAGTGCGGATGCTGTAAACGTTCGCACTGTTGATCGACGTTGTAGAAATGATCAGCGTTGACATTGCCTTTCTTTACAAGAAAAGTATACCCGTGTTTTTGCCATTGATCACCAAAAACATGTGTAAAGTTTTGCTCCCAGTTATTAGGACGATAATAGAAGTTAAATTTACGGTAATTGTTACCACCATAAATATACCAGTAGCATGATGTTTTACTTAACTGATCGGCAACCTCCAATGACTCCGCAAATTTCTCGTGCGGAAACAAACCGGGCTTAGGTCCAAAATAGAATATATCGTACATGTATAACCTTAATAATCACTATGATAGCATATGGCAACTAACATTGCAACGTTTTAATAACCCACGAATTAATTACTTTATGCCTTTTGGTGCAACTGGGATAGAAGATATTGAGCAACGGTTTGTGAGCATAGGTGGAGTTGATTGTAGTATCTTTGCGTATGACCAAGAGCCTTTACTAAAGTTATTTAATCCCAGCGTATTCTTTAAAATACAAAGTGACAGTCACGCAGACGGGCTAAAGTGGACTATACTACTGAACACAGAATTACACAGTGATCCCAAAGACGATATTCTAAAAAGATTTAGAATGATAGACTGTTATTATTTCCACCACGCTCTTGCGGCGGCAGACTGGTACCGAGGAGGCAATTACTGGCATGAGATTAAACCGGTGGCTAGTAGAGTTATTAAAAATAAATTTATTACATTTAACAGACTAACCAGTAATGACAGGGTGTATAGATCTCTGTTAATTAACGAGTTATATAAACATGACATTCTCAGAGAAGGATTAGTAAGTTACAGTAAGCAATGCCCAATGGGAGGAGACTATAAAGTAGAAATAATGCATAGCAAACATATCCCAGACGGTTTAAAACTAGAGGCACTGTTTAATATAGGAAAAATAAAAGACGAGTTAAGGATAGATATACAGGGAGAAATTCCTAATCAAAGTTTTAATATTAGTTGTATTCCAGAATGCATGGAAACATTTTTATATGTTGTTACTGAAACTTGTTACTGGGGTCGTAAAAAACACCTAACTGAAAAAATATTTAAACCTATAGTCACAATGAACCCGTTCCTACTAGTCGGACCTGCTCATAACCTTGCATACCTTAAGAGTTATGGGTTTAAGAGTTTTGATAAGTGGATAGATGAATCTTATGATTTAATAGAAGACGATATTAAGCGTATGGAAGCTATAGGCAACGAACTAAAGCGTATAGCAAGTCTGGATTTTTACCAACTTAAACTAATCTACTATGATATGCAGGCAGTCTTAGAGCATAACAGAGACTGGTTCTACAGTCAGGACTTTATTAAGTCAGTACACACCGAACTTATAGATAATTTTACTCAGGCATGTGACGAACTTCAACATCGCACTGCTTTAAAAAATCAACACCCTTAGTGTCTCGATATTCCGTTGCATAGTATACTTCTTTTATACCAGCCTGGTATATACCTTTTGCACAATCTAAACAAGGACTGTGCGTGATAAACATTGTGGCACCTTCACCGCCTCCGTTAGATTTTGCTAACTTCAATAGCGAGTTCATTTCAGCATGAAGTACTTCGGGTTTACTTTTTAACTTAGAATATTTGCCATAAGCAAATGTCCAACCTGATTCTGTTAATGCAGTATAATCGTGCCATGGATTGTCTTCCATTTCCTCAATGGTGTTTTCGCAATTGTTATCCCAACCGCTCGGCATTCCATTGTAGCCACATCCTATTATCATGTTGTCTTTTACGACAATAGCGCCTACTTGTAGTCTACGTGCTGTACTACACTCCGCAAATGCATGCGCAGTTTTCATATAGGCTTTTGTATGTTTTTCTTTCATTATAAGTGTTCTTTGTCTATGTAGTTGTGCCAAAATATTAAACTGTACCTAACACTGTTAGGTACAACATCAAACTCTCTGCTGTGCATGGTTTTTTGACAGTCTTGCATTACCCAACCGTAGTTGTTTCTATAAGGCAAGGTAAACAACAACTCTTTATTGTTGTTCAACATACTTGTACCATTTGTTTTATGCAACTCTCTAGTTAGGAATATTTGCCCTTGTGCTTGGCCGGCGTTTTCTTGGTGTGCAAGCAATGGACCAAACCCGGGGTAGTCAGCCCAAAGATTGCACTGCACGAATTCCATTTTTAGAGGACCTTTTCCCTGTTCTTGTAGGTAAACTTGCATGGGCTGTAAGAACCGCGGATCACGTAGTATTGACTCTAGTTTTTTAAAAGTGTCAGTGTTGCCTTTGTGTATTTTACGAAGATCAGTCCACTCAGCATACTGCCAATCTTGGGCATGTGTTTCTGAAGTTTCGCACATGGTCAACAACTCTTCTATTAGATCATCTGGGAAAAAGTTATCCACCAACAGTACCTGCAACTTGTCAGGATACATAAATGTGTTAACTATCAAAGTTTACCTTCAGATCTGAGTCTAGCTCTAATTTCTGTTGCACTTATATTGTGTATTTCTTCACCAAGATCATGTTCTGTAAATGTGTACCCGACGCCACGCCCGTAACTGATATCAACTATGTTGGGCACTTGCATTATAATGTATTCCTCACCATATGTAAAGCCTTCTTCAAACAGTCCTTGAGTGATCTTGTTTTTTACGATATTGAAGTTAAATGGATTATCATCCTGTACAGTTGAGGTACGGTTAGCACCGGCATCCTTGCCAACAATACCACCCACGTCTCTAATCATAATACATACTTGTCCTGTTTCTAACAGTGCTTTTTTAAACAATGCCGTGTGTCCTGGGTGCCATGGCTGCCACCTCCCAAGTAGCATAGTGGTTGGCTTCTGATTATCAAACTTCATTATTCTTTCACTCCATATTTTATATGCGTGTACCAAACACGCTCGTGTGCATAGTACAACACAAATTTAATTACCAAATCTGCCGCAAATACCAGACCCACTGCTTTAGCTGGTAAGCCAAACCACCATGCTATAATAACAGTAACCGTGCTGGCAATTATTCGCCATGTAACTGCTTTTGCTAAATGTCGTCTTGCTGAAACCATGTTATGTCATCCTTTGTAGTACTGCCCACATAATTGCACCAGTAATCACTGCGCTTGTTAACAGTGCTGTATAAAATCCAAAACTGTATAACCAAACAAACATAGGAAAAAACATAAGACTCAGCGCAACAAAAAACACAGTCTCGTAACTAAAGGTACGAAATGTTTCAAAAGGCACACCTGCGTGGTGCATCAATACCAATGTAATAACACTTACAAAAGGAATGCCCATAATAAACGCTCCCAGTGTGGGAGTTCGTTGTGCAATAGTGCTGACTATGCCTATTAGCAAGCCACCTATTAGACTTTTAATTACAATATCAATCAGCATTTCTTTCCATGTACTTTTGTATTATCTCTGTAAAAAAGGCCACAAGTACTTGCTTACGATTTCTAACAATTCTTTGTGTGTGTCATCAAACCATTCCGCAACATGATAATCATATTCGTCTTGTTCTAAAGGCTCAAACATTTTGTTTGTATCTTCAAATCTACCTTCTTTAATTGTGTCCATCCAGATGGTGTAGTCTGCACCAAAGCCTGCTCTTGCTTGTTTTGTGGGTGCAATAAAGTCTGCTATACAGATCTTACCTGCCTTGACAATGCCGTCTGCCAGATACTTCATGCGTAGTGCTTGTCGCATACGCCCTTCTGGTGAAAAATCCCAGTCGTCGTATTCTTTTCTAACAGCGTCAGCGTTGATATGTACTGCACTAATTAGTTTAGCAAATGGTTCTGCTAGTGTAGTTTTACCACTACCGGGTAATCCGCAAATTAAAATTTTCATTGAGATGTTTCTCCATTCGTTTTGCTATTGCCTGATGTCCTGCTTCTAATGGGTGACCACCAGGACCTTTGTCACAATTGTAAGTCATTTGTGTCAGTGGCTCCAGGAATGTTTCTGTGTCTAAGACGCCGCCGACGGCGTAAAACATGCTACGTTTTTCTAGAATGGTATTCATTGAAGTCATAACGTAAGGTTGTTCCATTCTTTTAAAATGATTCTGTAGTGCGATTATCTGAGTTATAGTTCGTTGCCACGCATAGTTATCATCATAAAATTCTTTGTAGTACTTATCTAGCCACTTCTTGTCGACCTTGTTTAAGCGTTGTGTGCTGGGATTAACCCCTTGAATATCGGCACCACATATACTTAAATCTACCCTACCACGTTCTGTCCATTGTACTATAATTACATCATACCGTTCCCAGACAGTTCGCTCGACGGCTGTTGTAAATATCCAGTCATTACTTGCACCAGACTTTCCTAAGTTAAGAACGTCTACGCCATAAAAACTATCTGCTAGTAAATTGGGCCAGGCGTTTCTGGTATCTGATAATTCTTCCCCGTAGGTAAAACTATCACCTATACATAGAATCATTTGTAGATAAAAGGATCCCTCTTACGAAGTTCTTTAAGTTTTTTACGATATGCTATTTCTAATTTAATCCTGTTTACTATATTGCGTAACCATGTCATTGAATGTGTCCTTTATAAGTTCTGCGGCAGCCGTGTGTGCTGATTCTCTTGGGTGTGTTGTATACATAGGGTATTTATTTTCCACAGCCCATTGGTAAAAACCTCTGGGAGCAACTGTTTCTCCCTGATGTGTGCCTTTGGGAAACCAAAAAAACTTCTCCCAGTCTATACTGTTATAAACTGCGGCAATACTGGGGTCTCTACCTTGTATATTATGATTATCCATAATACAGTTATCAGCGGCAGTAAACATATAAGGTATTGACATTTGTTTGAGGTACATTTGTAGGTATAGTATCTCTTTAAGAGTAGTGTATGTTTTCCAATACATGTCAGCACCTACATGTTTAAAGTACGACTTAGCAAAGTCTGAAACTCCTGTGAGTCTCGCCCTCTCATTATGCTTGTTCTGCAATGTCTTTTGTTTGTGATCAACTTCAAAAAAGTAAACGCTGGGGTCAAAATCATCATCTTCAGCAACCCAAGGACTAATGTTATACCAGTGACCACTGCGTTGACCAGTGTCGTAGTTAAATTTAAATTCGTACCTAGCAGGAAAAGTCCACTGTACTATTACACCACATCTACCTATCTGAGATATTTCATTAATGACATTACGAGCAATACCTTGGTTACTCCAGCCGGGGCCAGCAACTAATCTATAGTCATGGTCTTGACTTAACAGTGCGGGCCATGTAGATGCACTACCGGTTTTAACGTCCCAGTCTTGTAATTCGACTCCGTGTATAAAACTACAACCGCCTGCTACTATAATCATATCCGGGTTTCATCATTTCAATTTGATTGTGTTTGTAATTGTGGTCTGACCAACAGTAATCGAACTCTCCCACAACATTATCTATTTCTATTCTGTATATGTCCAAGTGCTTACTCAGGTGTTGCCACACTGTTTGTGGATGTGCTGTTCCAAATGCTGAACGTAAGTCTATCTCACCTAACTCCAGATAACCTAAACTCAATGAACTGTCTTCAGTATTCATGTTGTTGTCACCAAGCCACTTGTCAAACTCTGTCATTTGTTTATTATGCCAATCAAAGTCTCCTCCTTTGACAATGTCTACACCCCACTCTACATCGAACTCACCTGACCAGTACTGCAAATGTGTTATGGCGTCACACACTGTGTCTGTAAGTTTAGGTGCATGTTCGTCTCTAAACACTTCCATAAGTGTTTTACCAATCTGTGTCCAGTGCATGTAGACTCCACCAAATTTCCTATCGTATCCGTTAGTTAAAAAGCCTTTGCGATGTTCGTCTTGTAACTGGAATCTATTTGCGTGTAAGAACGTTGTTATCTGACTAGGACGCACAAACTGTGGTGTTGTTGCTAGTTTACGTTGACTTAGTACTAGACTTTCTAGTTCATGACAGATATTGTTTAACTGTCTGATTGCATACTTTGTGTCGTAGTCTGCTAGTATGTAATACTCACTTAAGTGTTCTACTGTGCCTTGTAAGACTTCAAAATGATTGTGTAACTTGTTCATTACTTCATGCTTAATACCTAATCCCAAGTTAGCATCATTATATCCTACAGGATACTCGTCTCCAAATCGTATTACGTCAGGTGTAAAGTAATCTTCAATTACATAACTATCTAAGCCCATGTGTTGCCACGTGCGACTGGCATTAAACATGTTGATCTGAAACACTACTTGATTTAGTTCGTTACACAGATAGGTTAAGTTGCGTGGACTATGTGGGAACCCCATAAAGCAAAAGTTTTTTTCTAATAACTTTTTGTTACGCAACTCATGCGTCAGTGCTGATCGCCAGTCTCTTGCAAGTCTAGAATCGTTTAAGATAATGTCATAGTCTAGTGTCTGAGTCTTCTGAAACGGATTACGCAGTACTACTTTAACTTTCGATTGATTGCCACCACTCATATACGTCTGGTCTCGCTTTTAGAATTTCGTCTATTGTTATTGAATCGTTACGTATTTCTTCTAATTGTAACATACGATGCTTGCCTTTTGCAAGACCTTGTTGGTATTCTTCTGGCCACTGCTCTGCAAACGTTGGTCTTGTTTTTAGTTGAGTTAAGACATCACGTAATGCTCCGCTGGTTTTTGGCACTATTTCATCAACCCAATCATCTAGTAGTTTTCTTGGCAGGGCAAGCGGGCTCATTATAATGTCAGGTGAAAAACTAAAGATAACTTTAGCCAATATGCCTACCCCGTTCTCTTGTGCGAACTTCACAATGTTTTCAACTTCAAACATGCCCAGTAACGTGAGAGTAAAGTCTACACGTAGTTGTCTACTATGTTGTGTTATCTGTTTTACTTGCCTAAAGTTTTCCTGCCATTCAGCCCAATTTAAACCTGTACGTATATATTCACCTATTTTGCCTGTGCCATCTATACTAGCACATATCTGCCAGTCACGCAACTCACTCAATATGTCGCATAAGTTAGCGCCTTTGTATTTTATTCTACTTAGGTTTGTATTATAACGTGCGTATACCTTGGCGCCGTCGCCTTGTTCTACAATCTGCTTCATGTACCGCCAGTGTTGCTCGTACATTAAAGGCTCACCACCCACCCAGTATATTTCTTCTACTCTACTTTCGTCTACTGCTTTGGCAAACTCACGTTCTATCTGGTCGTCTTGGTATTTAGATATCTGTTCACGTATGTCTGGCTTCATCCAGTTGTTTTTAGGATTGGACCAATCTATCTGATCATGTTTCTTTTGTTCTGATTCCCAGCTAGAACTTAACATGTCGCCACAAGTACGACACTTAAAGTTACATAAGTTGCTAAACCTATAATCAAAACTAACAGGCTTTAATGCTGTAGAGCCATCATAACCGGTCATCCAGGCTACATTCTGAAACTTATCTTTAAACAAATTCCAAAAGTAGTCCTTGTATACGTCTGTGTTTAGTAACTTGTTATTGCATACGTCACACTCGGGAAGAGTTTCGCCATTCATCATGCGTCTGCGTACACTACGCATATGCTCGCCATTCCACCAGTCATCTAATGATTGTGGATTGTACTTGCCTGTGCCAGACTTAGTGTCTATATACTGTGTAAAGTTTTGCGCTGGCTCTCTACTGGCACAGCACATACGTCTTTCTGTCTGTGGACTTAGATATGTGTGTACCCAAGGCGCCATACAAAAACTTGGACTAGGTGAGGCTAGATATTTTAATGGAAACACTTTAATCATAATCGTATTTACACAATCAAGTAAGGGAACAAACTTCTCCAGTCAGTCGCTCGACGTCTGTCAAGTTCGTCTAGATAAATGTGTAAATTTTCTATCTGTTCAGAATCGTGTTGGCTAACTGTCTTTAATTGTTTTTCTAACCCCCGTAGTCTAACAAAAACCTCACGTTGTTCTATTGTGCCTTGCTTTAGTGTATCGTATATACGCTTAAAGTCTTGTTGCCACATACTGTAAGAAAAAATCTTGGGGTGTAGGTATTGTTCTGGCCCAATGTAAAATTCAAAATAGTGTCCGATGTGTTTGTTGTCGTTATAGCGATTAACAACTTCGATCAGTTCGGGCATGGTTTTAATGGTCATGTTTGTTATTGTCTGATTAATGTTTAAGTTAAGCCAATCAGACTGTTGACTTGCCCATGCTAATCGCTGTTCAAATAGTTCTAAGTCCAGGCCACGCCTGACAAATTGTGCTGGCTCTCCCCAACAGTCTATGCTTGCTGTTAGGTCAAACCCTTTAATCGGTAGATGTTTTATTCTCTCGATGTAATTAATCCAGTGTTTTTCTGGCGCATTCATGTTACTGAAAATACCCAATCGTAGTTCACTGTTAGGCTTGCGCTCCAGTATATCTAAAATGTCAGTCATCAGTCGATGTTGTATAAACGTCTCTCCACCTAATAGATGTAGTCTGCGTAAGTGTTGAACATTATCTGTTAACCAATCTAAAAATTTAGCATATAACGCTGTGTTATCCTGCTTGTTTGGTAGTGTATTTTTTAACCAAACACCCTTTTGTTTAAACTCACCGTATCTATTATTCTCTTGTTCTATCTGACTGCTTAGGTTACTGTTGCAGTATATGCAACTAAAGTTACAGGTGTTATCTGCAAATATTTCCTGTATACGTTGTGTTATATACAAACTCCTGGTGTCAGTATCTAGTTCCAACGGTGTTAATCCTGGTATTAGGTTATTGTGATGTCTATCGCTGTGTCCACCTGCCGCTTCTATATCTCTACAATATTCACACCCATTACCAGGCCATTTGCCTTCAAGCATCTGCTCACGTGCCAGAATTTTATTTGGTCCGTTGTGTAAGTTAAAATCATCTACACTTATATTGTCCCAGCTTGCACGGTGGCAACTGCTTGTCCTCGCTTCATTAAGCCATAGTGTGTTCCAGGTCCACTTGCTCTGACATGAGGTTGCTGTCTTAATAGGAAAGTATTTGCCCTGCTTGGAAAACTGCCGTACAAAGTCTGTAATCTCTTGGTCTATGCTATCTATGCCGGTGGTTGCTCCAGCAACAAAGTCGACCCATTGGGGCCAGTTTTCGCCTTGGTGTTCTAGGTAGTCTGCTTGATCTATATTAGATCTCATAACCCATGGCCCGTGCTATCTCTGGATGGGTATCTGTAAATTTCTCTTTACGCCACTTGTCTGCTAGATACATACGTTCATCAAACATAGGTAACTTATCGCCTGAGCCGTTTTCAATAAAACGTATTACGTTATCTACTTCAGTCTGATACTCTGGCTTCCAGTCTATGCTTTGTAATTTTACTTTAACCAGTGCTTGTGCGGCAGGTGTCATGTTCTTAATACACATCTCTGCAGGATCATGTAACATGTTAAAGTAGACAGTACCAAAGCCCTGCTTGTCTGCCCAGTCTAAAAGTTCGTTTATGTAGTAGACGTTTTGTATATTAATAGTAAAACAGAGTTGTGTAGTAATGTTTGTTACTTCTTTCTGCACTCCATGCACACGTTTAATAATCTCTTCTGCACGATTCCACTTAGCGCCGTAACGTTCGTATTCAAAACGCTTGCCAACATTGTCTATACTAAATGCAATATCTACTCTACCAAACTCTCGCCATATGTCTACAAACTCCTCGTCCCAGGTTGTGGCGTTTGTATTGTAATGTATATCTATATGCTTGCTGTCGCCTGTTCGAATAGCAGTTTTAAGTAAGTTAAAATGTTCTTTAATTAAGAAAGGTTCGCCGCCAGTAAATTCAAAGTACTTGATATTAGGCAACAGTGTTTCTAAGTTCTGCCAAAAGACCGGTGACTTACGAGGCCACTGACCTTCCCGTAGCATTGTGCGTGCTAGGTGATTTTTATTGTCGTGATCTTCTGTAACGTAGTCTATTTCTTCCTGGGCCCATTTGCTTGACGACCATGAGCCACATATACGACACTTTAAGTTACAGATGTTACCCAGTTTTAAATCTATAAACCACAGTTGGTCGGGGTTGTCATTCTCCCAGTCAATTTGCTTATACAAGTCTCGAAGTCTAACCTCACTGTTAATACGTTTACTGTCTCTGCCAGCATCTTCTTCTGCCCAACAGCGTTTGCAAGTTGCAGGCTTCTCTCCACGTCTAAACTGTTGCCGTAAGTCTTGCATGTACTCACTTGCATAAATCTCTTCCAGTGTGTGTTCAGACATTTTGTACTTTGTGCCATCTGGTTTGATTATCTCATCATCTGCAAGACAACATGGTCGAGCAGTACCGACTGGTGATGTTTCAATGCTTATCCAGGGCAAGCCACAAATTGTGTTAGGCAGAGACATTTAGGTCCTTGAACTCAGGGAATGTTTCCCAGAAGTTTTCATTACGTATGCCATCTAGTTTTGCTATTTGTTTCTCAAACTCAGGCCATTGTTTGTAATTGTCCTGTGCATTTATTAAACTTAAAATACTCTTGTAACCGTTAGTAGCACGACGTAATCTATCCTTAGGGTCTAACCATTCTATGTGTTTTTCATAGGCAGGCGTAATTACTCGGTCCTTAAACTCTTGTGGGAATATGTCTGGTCTGTACCAATCAGGTGACTGACATATGTTAATGTTCCAGTCCTTTGCTGTAATTAGTCCTAGGTTTGTCCATTCTTTGTGAAAATCTAGTACATGTAAAACATTCATGGCACTAATAGTTGAACTCACATAAAAATCTACGTGAGGTACTTTAGCCATCATCTGAAATCTATTTTGAATAGCCTGTTCCCAGTCAGTTCCTTTACGTATAAGTTCTGCTTGTGGCCCCATTGCATCTAAACTGGCACCTACACTTACATTTTTAAAATGTTTCCAGTAGTCATATACGTGCTTGTCTTTAAAACGCATTTCACTAAAGTTAGTGTTGTACTGAATACGCACATCTGTTTTACCATGCTCTATTAGTTTCTCTAATAGGTAGTAGTGTTCCTTCATTATTAGCGGTTCACCACCTGCAAAGTATACCTGCTCTAAATGTGGAATATGTGGTTCCATTTGTTCTAGCATGGAAGACTCATCACCAGCAGTGTACTCTACACGTGCCATATCTCTGCCTAATACGTCTGGCTTTTTACCATATAACTTTACATGGTCATTATACCAGTTACTGCTAAAGATAGGACCACAACTTCTACAGCTAAAGTTACACAGGTTACTGAACCTGACATCCCAATAGCGTATCTTAAATTCTTCGTGATGTCCATCTGACGCAGTTTGTTTTATTTCATGTACATTGTGTCCGTAGGTTTTATTAGCATCGTTGCGCATACTGAATGCTCCGTGTTGTTCACGTTCGTAACAATTTTTGCATTCTTTACAGGGTTTGTCATCTAACATGTTACGGCGCATCTGCTTGTATGGATCTTGATTCCATACTTCTGCCATTGTGTTCTTACGTAGATCACCAACTGGGCTCCAGTAATCACTTAAACAGCACGGATAAGCTCTACCATCCGGAAAAGCATGCATGTGTACCCATGGCAACATGCAGAAGTTTTTACTTTCAGTTAGTTTGTATTTTTGATCATCGTCTAGCTGGTCCCATTTTATGTGTGTTGGTTTGAGCGAATTATAATCGTAACCAATGTTAATTTTAGCAGATTGCTTCCCGAACTCCACAAGTTTAAGTTTTATCGCCGGGTCGGTTATTTTATCTGCAACATAATCCTCATACGATGGCCAGTCTGATCCGGCAAACTGGTCATATGCTTCTTTGTGTAGTTTGTTCATAATGTGTTGTACCAATCTGCTAGTTCTGGAAAAGTTGCTGTCAAGTTCTTTCCTCTACGTTTGTCGTACTGCTCGTGAAACTTTTTAAAGTCGTTGTGTAGTTTGGGCATGTCGAATGTGTCTGAATGTGGTGTCTCCACTACATCCAAGTAATCAATTAATCTTATGATGTGGTTAATCTCATGTTCGTGTAACAACTGCCCAATTGGTCTTGCCATCTGATAATCCAACCATGTGCGTAAACGTTCTTTGTGCTTAATTCTAATTTCTTTAGGGAACACTAACGGACTTTGGAAACTAGGGAAGCGTAAGATATTAAGCGTAAAACTTACAGCATGTTTACCGTGTTTTGACTTCCATCCAACTAATAAATCTAAAAAGTCAGTTAGACTTTCCAAACACAATGCATTAATTGTACACATTACATGTAACCCACGTAATTTATTTCTATGTACTTGTAGTATTTTGTTTATGTTATCACACCATAGTTCCCATTCCAGCCCATCACGTATATACTCTGCATGACCGTTAACACTTTCATTGCTGGTGTACACATCAATTGGTTGGTCTACACTGTCAAACAACCTACCTACATCTATATCCTTACCTAAGTTACTGTTAATAGCCAGACGTGTTTTGCTTTTACCTTTGTTTTCTTTAAACCAATCAATAAGTTTCCAAGTGTAGCCACTCATCAAAGGTTCGCCACCTGTAATGCGTAGTTCGTCTAGTGTTCGGTGTAGGTCTGATTCCCACCACTTGAAGAACGCCTCAACATAAGGATTTTCCTCGCCGAATTTATACAACTGCGCACTGTCATGAGCATGGGTAAAATGATTGCGCCCATCAGAAACGAGCCCAGTATAACTTCCGTTTGATTTAATGTCCTTAACCCATGTACTACTAAAAGCAGGGTTGCAATAACTGCAAGCAAATTGACAAGTCCTATCGAAACTGATTTCCAAAGTTCGTAAGTCCACGTCTCTTGT
>Ga0222660_1000016_pt1 | contig 126576 bp, 120 predicted proteins | sample AntAcemetagen549_FD_179832 | JGI IMG/M metagenome (GOLD analysis project Ga0222660, IMG submission 179832) | Saline water microbial communities from Ace Lake, Antarctica - #549 | ecosystem: Environmental > Aquatic > Non-marine Saline and Alkaline > Saline | place: Antarctica: Ace Lake...
GTGATGATTCTCTTTATAACCCGATATGTCTAAAGGATTATTTTTTCTATTAGATATAATGCTGTTATACCATCTTGTATATTTGTTATTCTTAAACATACAAGTATTTATCAAACTTTGGATCAAACCTACCGGTAACTAAAATTATTTTGCGCATAAAGTTATTTATGTACGCAGTTAATACCTACCAGCCGAAAATGTAATCTTTTCTAACGCTGGTTAATTCTATTGCACCTAGCGACTTAAGATATTCGCCTGCTTGCTTAAACTTTGCATGTTGTTCAACAATTAAAATAGGTTTATATTTTAATATTGTTTCTGTAGCACCTTTAAGTACTTGGAGTTCGTAGGTTTCACAATCGAGTTTTATCATTCCAAATTTTGGAAGATTTAAATCATCTAATTTTTTAATTAAAATACTACCAGTTCCGAGCGAATCTTTTTTAATATAACTTGCGCCAATGTTTTCATGATCGAAAAACATATCAACAGTATTGTTTTCCTCGCCCAGCGCAAAGTTGTACAAATCAACGTTTAGCCCTTTAACATTTAGTTCTAAACATTCGTAGACTTCGTTAATTGGTTCAAATGCAATTACTTTATTAAACCGTTCAGCTAGATGCTTTGCCCAAAGTCCTACATTGGCTCCTACATCAACAACTAGATCAAAGTCAGTTACATATTTGTATGCTGCATCTCTTACGTCATCTTGATATTGTGCAGGTCCGCCTTTTTTAATACGTTTAGCAATTAACCCTTCAAAATGTTCGTCGCAATCGGGCATCCAATATTCGTAAACTTTTTTCATCTTTATACCTTGTATTTGTTGTATTCTACAAGATATTTATCTATGGTTTTCTGTTCGCCTTTGAGAGTTAAAAATACCCCATTGGTTTTATTTTTTCCACTGTTTATCCATTGTTGTCCTACTGGAGAAAAATTATAATCAGTTGACATTTGCCCAAGAATTTTTTGATCTCTTCCCCACTTCCATTCTTCAACAGGAATACTAGTTAACAACTCTGCATACCGTTTTCTAAAATCAGTATTGCCAAAAGATACTAAACATGCTAGCCATCTTGTTGATTTATGGTGCTGCATTACGTACTGTTTTGTAAATAATGTTTTAAATTCAGCTTCGGTAAAACTTCTTGTGCATATCGTATCAGTATCTACTACAATTAGGGATTCACTATTTGGAATCTTTGATGCTGCAAGAAACCTAGCAGCCTGCAAATAAGAAATTTTAGATTCGTCATTTAAAAAAGAGATGTTTTCAGTTGTATATGAAACAAAATCTAATTCTTTTGCATTTATTGGGTTAACTATATGACATCTTAGTTTAATCCACGGATTGTTATAATGTATAGATTGTAATAATGCAATCCCCCAATCGTCATAATAAGATTGGTCGCACCCAATTAAAATACTATAGTGACGCATCTTCTAATCCTGATACTCGTAATTTAACAATGTTGCTTAGATGCCATTGTTTCTGATCAAGTGCTTTAATAATGCCCAACCACTTGTTACGTAATAGGGCAAAATCGTTGATAATTTTTTCAAAGTCTACAACGTCAGCTTCACCTTCTACGAACTTTTCACAGTCCCTAGAAGATAAAGCTCGTTGATAATTTTCAAGATACTTGCGAAAATATTGACTACGAAGTCTACGAAGTTCAATGTGTAAGTACTCAAGGATACCTTCAATCTCTTGAAGTTGATTAAAGCGGTTTTCTACGATGCCGGGCATTTGCGAACTTGCTTTCTCAATGTTTCCCGCTATGCGGACATCTTGTTTTGCATGAATTAATTCAGCTTCATAATAAGCCACAGCATCGGGAATATTGCTTATATCTTTACTAACCTTGTGGTACCAGTTCATTTAATCCTCGTAATCTTCTTCGTCTTGTTCTTCGATTTCTTCACCGTCTACTGCATATTCAATAGCCTGATCTAGATATGGATCTACGCCCATTAAACTTTCTAGTACGCTTTCTTTAATCCCATGATCTAGCAAAGCGTTTACAAAATCTGCTGCAACATCTTTTCTTGCTTTCTCAGGGATATGTTCAATAACAATAGTCCAAATATCCGTAATTAAATCTTCTTTCATTCAGTAATCTCCGTTTCAGGTTCAACAATAGTAGTTATCTCTGAATCGGATTTTTCGCCATGTTTCGAAATGTCTGCCATAATAACATCGAGACCTTTCTTTTCATTGCGTTCCCACGGCTTACGGAACTGTTTGATAATTTCGCCATCACTGGTTATGTATACTAGGCTGTTACCTTCTTTCTTGAGCATCCCTTTAGCTTCGAACAAGTCGACTAATCCACTATATGGACTCATACCTGTTTCATAAGGAATCTCAACCTGTACACTTTCAAACGGCTTTGCATAACGTGTTTTCATAATCTTACAAGCTGCACGAATACCTTGCACAGTTGAAGTTTTGTTACCGGCTGCATCAAGTTTCAACTTTAACTTGCGCATAGCGACAACAATTGAACTTGCGTAGATAAAGCCTTGGCCGCCACTGATTTTATCATCCGGATCAAACATATCTTGTGATGCGTATGTGTGATTAGTACATACCATACCAATGTTGTAAGCACCAAACATATTAACACAGTTACGAACAAGTGCGGTTAGTGCCTTAGGCTTACGGCCCATATCACCTTTCATATCACCTGCTTGGAATTGATTAACATCAGTCGGAGTCAACAACATGCCCAAGCTGTCAACGATAAACAATACTTTAGGACGATCTAGTTCATCCATTGTTTTGTACTCTGAAATAAACTCTGTGATAGTCTTTGCTACATCGTCAATCATAGCCATGTTAAGTTTTAGCAACTTATCTGGACTCGTATCAACACCAAGAGCATGTAGCCATTTTTCATCAAGCGCATTCTCTGTATCAATCAAGATAGGATAGATGCCTTGTGCTTGTGCGTTCTTAACTAGATTGCCCGAACAGATAAAAGATTTACCTGCACCAGATTCCCCAGCAAATACTGTAACCTTGCCTAGTGGAATGCCTCGATCAAAGTGTCCACTGATAAGATAGTTCAATGCGTAGTTGTTTGTACTAACCCAATCTGTTGGGTCGTTAAAGCCAATACTTAAACCTTCGATTGATTTAGTGATTGACTTTCTAAATTTAGAAATATCAAATGCTTTTGCCATATTAGTCCCTGTAAATGAAGAAGAGTGGGAACCTGTCCCACTCTTTTATGTTGCTTACTCTGCTGCTTTGCGATTACGAATCATTGCAAGAATGTCTTGCGCACGACTATCGCCACCTGTTGTTGCTGCTGGTGCAGCTACTGGTGTTGGTGCTTGAGTAACTCTTGCTACAGGAGCAGGCTCGCTGTCTGCATAGTCTGCACTAGCTTTAGCAGCTGGTGTAGCTGTGTTAGCAGTTGCACGATGCGGATCGCCAGTTGCTTGACCCATACCCGCTGGCTTGTAATACTGACCCCAACGTTCCAGGTCATATGCTTCGCCATCAACTGATGCTTCAAACATTTCCTTCATTACCTTAAGCTCAACATCAGTTGGCTTTTTAGGCAGGAAGTCGCTGAGAGTGTACAACTCATTTGTTGCCAATGCACTTGCTTCAACTTCTGTCAATGCACGTTCACGACGGCTCCACTTTGAAGTAGAGTAATCAGCGAAGCCACCTTTAGATGTCTTAGCAATACGGAAGTCTACACCTTTCAGGTAGTCAGTTGGCAACTCTTCCAATTCTGGATCCATCAATGCTGAACGGATAATTTGAAAGATTTGAGGACCAATGATGAATCGACGAATTGGGTTTGCCGGAGTCTTTTCTTCACGAATAGGATCTTCAACAACAAAGCCTTGGAAAATGTATGAACGCTTTTTCCAGTACTTACGACCCATGTCTTCTAAAGATTTATCTTTAAACCAACCACGTACTTCTGATAAGATCGGACAAACAGTACCGTCATTGTACATTTCAATACAAGGAACTTGTACTTGAACTGGACGACTGTCAGTTTCACCTTTAATACCTGCGAACGGCAACTTGATCATTGCACGTTCTACCCAGAAGAATGTATTGGCAGAATTGCCATCGGGTAGCAAACGAATTACTGCTTCCTTACCTTCAGCCATGTTCCAATGTGGGTAAATTGCGTTGTCTCCACCGCCGGTGGATTGTCCTGTGGACTTTGATTGTGCTTCTGCGAGTTTAGCACGGATTTCTGCGAGTGATGCCATTTTTGTATGCCTCCTATAGCCTAAAATAAAAATGTTGTATATGCCTTAATGCACATAAGCTATTATGCGCTTTTTATTTAGTATTGTCAACGATTATCTACTACTTTATTGGTTTTATTAAGCCAAAAGAAAAGGACTTCGAAAAGTCCTTTTCATGAAGCATTGCTGCTTACATACTGTACATGCCTGATAGTGCTTTAATACGAGCTAGCTCTGGATTCTCTGCTGGTTCTGGAGCTTGTTGTTGCGGCGCCATTCTTTCAGCCATCTTACGAGCTACTGTTTCTGCCTGCTCACCAAACTTCTTACCTACCATAGTGCAAACGCCTTCTGGGCCTTTGGGAAATGTGCCTGAATCTTTATCATAAAAGCTGTGCATAAACTCAGCTAATTCTTGTACGTTCATCTTGCCACTATGTTCTTCCGGCGATTGTTCTTCCGATTCCTGTGGGACTTCTTCTGGCGCAGTTTCTTCACCCCCTTGGTCTGTCGCCGGCTCACCGCCCACTGGTTCTGGTTGAAAATCACCAAAATCTAATACCTCTAACACTTCTGGAGCATTGGCTTCCAGCCATACTTGTACTAGGCCTCTTACATCTGCTTCCGGATCTTCTTTAGATTGCGTCTTAATTTCTTCTTCTAATCGTGGATCATCTATGATGCCTTTAAGACTTTCAATTGCATTAGAACCGTCTACGCCTGCGGGGAATGCCTGGCTAACTAACTCTTGTAATTGTTGTGCTGCTGCTGCCTGTTCTTCTTCATCTTGGCTTTGTATTGCGCTTTCTTCGCCTAAATTCATAGCCCATTGTTCAAACTTTGCAAATGGGTCATAGCGGTCTGCGTTGAAATCCTCGTCTTCAGTTTGGATTTCTTCTTGTGTCATGGCGACTATGTCGTCGTAGCCTAGTTCACTTTCTTTCATTAAACGATACAGTACAGGAAATACTGCGGCCATATCTTCTTTGAAATTCTTCACTGTAAATTGATCTTTAAATTGTTCTGCAATTTCTTGCGGAACTTCCATAGGTTGCTGTGCCTGGAAACTTTCTTTGTAAGCCTCATAGTGGCCTTGTTTTGATAGTGCTTTTATTTGCTCACGTAATCCGTTAAGTGCTTGTGTACTACGCTCAACAACACTGTTCGTGTCGCTGTTCATTAGATCATTGCGTACAACATAATTGCCAAAGCTCTTTAATTGTGCAATCTCTTCACTCATCTTAATGATGCTTTCACCAATGGCATCGTACGGTAAGCCACCGTTAGCCACATGGCGTTGCATAGCACGGGCGCCTGCTAAGTGAATGAATGGATATTTAAATCTTTCACCGTCTGCGTTTTCTACAAACAGGCCAGCGATATTACGACTTCTGGCACCCGGTGCCATATCGTCATTTAACTTTTGACTGTGTTTAACAATCAATCGTGTATTTTCTAATTTTTGGTAACTAACGCTTTTAGTACCGTACATTGTGCTTTCTGCCATAACGCCTTCTCCGACTGGAACTGAATTTTGTGCTTCTTGTTTAGGTTGAGCATTACGAGTTAAAAATTTGTAATCTCTTTTATCTAGGTTGTCTTTGGCAATATCTCTAGTGTCAAAGTTTAGTAATCTACGCTTGGCAAACATACGTAATTCTTTTAGGAATCCGTACCACCTGTCTTTTTGCTCTGCGTCCATTGATTCTGTAATTCCGTGACTGAAGTAAATCTTCATGGAATTATCTTCTGCTAGACTAATGCTAACGTGACCAATAGGAGTTTCACCTTCCATATAGTCAAAATCAAAGAAACGTGCTTCTTGTGGATTTATAGTAATTTCGCCAATTTCTGTACCTAATTTTAGACCAGAGAATCTGCTACGAATTTTGTAGAATAAATCTGTTGCGATGTTGTTAGTTGCGTCCATAGTTATATTTATCAATATCCTGTGCTTACAAAGATCGGCATTGGCATTTGTTCTTCAGAAAGTCGTTCAGACATTTTTTCGTAAATCTTAGGATCCCAATCTGCTAATACATCTGCCATACGTATAATTAGCAATGCAGCGCTTATTAGATCGTCATTTTCTCCTGATTTAGCATTAAATCCTAGGCCGCTGGCTACGAATGTTTTAAGTTCTGATAATAGAGGTTTTGATTTAATAATTAGTTTGTTAGTTTCGACTAAGTTCTTAAACTGACTACATGCTGTGACTTTACTGCGATGTGTTGTATTAAATCCCTTACGAAATTTACGCACATGCCCTTTGCGAATAGGTTCGCTTAGGAATAGTCCTGGAAAGTTTTCTTCACCGATGTCACTGATAACAATAAGTGCTGCTTCACCTAGACTGTTGTTTTCTACTGAGTAATACATCTGGGGCGCACCGCCTTTTTCTATGCCACGATCTTGGATATATCGCAGTATCTCTCTCATGTGCTTTATCTGCTGTTGTATAGGAGTTAAATTATGACGCCACTCTGCAACCTGTATCATACTAGGCATTTCAAATACTTGAATAGCTGCATAGTTGCCGCCTGTTCCCAGACTGGGATCTAACGACAATAAGTAAGTTGCCTTAGGATCAATGTCTTTGTAGAATCTAGTTTGCCCCATAGTCATTACAGGATCAACTCCAGACAGCTCTGCAAGTTTTACAGTATTAATCAAGGTTTCGTCAAAGATCAAGAATTCGCAATCAAACTCGCGCCGGAAACGTTCAGGACCAATTTTAGCACGTTCTACTGCCGCCCACTTCTCATCTCGATCTGGATGTTCATTCCAGTGTGCAAAGAAGCTGTGGAATCCGTTTGTGCCAAGTTCTTGTTCGTTGCCATACTCGTCAAACTTCTTATTAGCTTCTGTCCAGATTAAAGCAAATTGATCTTCGTCGCTGTTTGGTGTCGATGTAATGATACACTTACCACCTGTTGACAATGTAGGGCTTAGTGCCGTCCAGAACTCTTTAGCTTTCTCTGGCGGCTGCACGAATGCGAATTCATCACAGTAAATTAATGATAGTGACTTACCACGACCAGTGTTTTCTGTTGTAGTAGTTGCTTGAATACGTGCGCCGTTGTCGTATTCAATTGTGTTTCTGTTGTAGCTGTATACACCTGCACGAATAAAGTCAGGCAAGTTCTCATAACCGAATCGGTAACGATTCATAATATCCTGCGCACCTTCGTACTTATGAGCAGCAATTAATACTTGTGCTTCTGGCACAAACATTGTGTACCATAGTAAATATCCCGTAGCGCAAGTAGTCTTACCCATCTGACGAGGCAGCATACCAATAGACTGTTTGTAGTTGTGGTATGACTGTATTAGCCTCTCTTGGTATTCATACGGTTCAAACTTAATCGATCCACGTACAGGATGTTGAATCTTTAAAAAGTTTTTACAGAAGTATAACGGACCGTCTACCGGATGCATACATGCTTCAAGATGCTTAACTTCCTCTAACGTGTATCGGATCGGAGCATGTGCTTTCTTAATTAAATTACCGTCTAGTGATTTTGCCATATTGTTATTTACTGAAAAAAATAGGCTCCGAAGAGCCTATTTGGTTTTATAGCTGTATTAAGCGAAAGATAACCCAGTCAATGCCACTTCAGTAATTGTGATATCATTTTCTGCAACACCAAGTGCTGCGCCAATTGCATCTTCAAGATTTTCATAAGATCCGTCAAAACTTGTTGATGCTCCGTAGCCGTCTCCAGTATCTTCAGAGTGGATTAGCGCTACAAACTGATTAGCACCGGATGCTGTTGGCTTGCCTGCGTAATAAATCTCTGCACGGCTTTGAAGTCCTGTAAGTGCCTTAGACATATTACTGTTAGCAACTGTAGGTGTTGTGGTAAAGTTAATAGTTGCTGAAACAATCTTAATTGCCGTTAGCGTAGGAGTACCAAAACTTGTATATGGTCCAACTCCTGCTGCGCCATCTCCTAATACTCTTCTTGCATTGGCGTCAACATTAACTGCTGTGCCGCCCGCGGTTGTTCCATATAAATCTGCCATTATTTTGCTCCCTTAGCTTCTGCTAATCTTTGTAATAGTTCTGCACGGATACTAGCACGTAGGTCGGCGCCTTCTCTAACACGGTTCATTGGGTTGTCGCCGCCAGCCACTTTAGGATGTGTTCCTTTAGGCTTATTCATGCCACCGGCTAATTGGTTGTTCATATAGTCAACACTTTTAACTTCAGGATCTGGCTCGTTTGCATATGATTCGTCTTTTTCTTTATCACGCATCTTCTTTTCTAGCTTGTGATCGTCCATGTCGTGATCACCATCGCCATCTTGGTCGCCCATTGCTTTCTGCATAGCGTCCATTGGACTGTCATCTTTCTCCATATCGTGATCGTCCATGTCGTGATCACCATCACCATCTTGGTCACCCATTGCTTTCTGCATAGCGTCCATTGGACTGTCATCTTTCTCCATATCGTGATCGTCCATGTCGTGATCACCATCACCATCTTGGTCACCCATTGCTTTATCAAAGTCTGGTAACATCTTCAACGGACCTTTATCTAGATTACCTAAACTTAAAGGTGCAATGCTAGGTCCAGGAGGAGTTAAACTAGGCATTGGTTGATTGATCATATCCGGATTTACTTTAGTCATTAACTTTAGTAAACTTTCAATGCTGTCCATACCTTGTGCATTAAGATTAACACTCATTGATGGTGGAGTTACTGCAGGAGTAGATGACATTGGGGGCATCATTCCACTCATCATAGAATCACCGCAGGCTTCTACTGCTACGTTACTGACCGGGCGATCTAAGTCACGCATTGTTTGCATTAATTTATTAAAATCCATTATACTTTTCCTTTAAGTGGATCTGGATTACTAATCTTGCTCATAGGAGCCATAGATCCAGCTTTGTCTTGTTTTGCCTTAGGTAATTTGTATTCCCCAACACCGTCTTCTTTCTTACGGGCTTTAGCCGTTTTCTCTAAATCTTTTAAGAAACTCTTGTTAAAATCATCCCCAAAATAATCTTTGTGTTTAATTTTTTCATTTTTGTACTCTGCTTCATCTAGTACTGCTTCACCGCTAGGGTCTAGGTCAAATGTAGCATGTTCTGCTTCAGCTGGGTCGCCGCCGTTACGCACTCTGAAATTAGATTCAGGCACTAAGTGGCCAACGTGTACAGCAAGTTCGGGTGCAGTAATTGGATATTCACAAACCACTTCGAATGTGTACACTTCCATGTTTGCAAGTTCTGGGAAATCCAACGGAATCGCTTGAGCAGATGTTTTAGACTTTTCAATGATTGTTGGATTAGCTGCCCCGAGCATTTCCTTTAATTTTTTTTCAAAATCCTTAGGCAATTCGCCTGCGACTTTTACTCTAAAAGGGTATGCTTTTTTGCTTTCAGCAAGATATTCTTTAAAAGTTTTCATATCAGTATTTAGTCCTTTTGACCCAAACTCTTGAGCAATGCATTACGGTCTGTGATTATATAACCTGAACCTTTTAGCACATCGTTAGGGTCTTCTGGTGAATCTTTATCCATTTTTAGTTTCTTTAACTGTAGATCAATAGCTTTGAGCTTTTTATCTACTTTGTTAGTCTTTGCGGTGATAGCATGTCCTAGCATACTGCTAGCAACTTCAAATATTCTGCTAGAATATCGTACTTCTACGTTCATACCTAGATCCATTAGTTCGTCATAGGCTTTTTCTGCTTTTGCTGCTAGATCGTCAAGTTCGTCGTCGCCTAAGTCGTCCAACTCTGTAATCTGCGGTAATGTTCGAGTGATCTCTGCTACTGCGTTGTAACTATCAGTTATGCTTTTAACTTGAGAATGGGTAGGAGGTTCAATAACTGGCTTAGCTTCTGGCTCTGCTGAGTCTAGGTTGAACAATTCTTCTAACTTTTTGGTCATATAATTACTTATCTACGTTTACTGCCTTGGTGGAAAATATCGCCTTCATTTACTATTCGAAATTTGATACCTTGCTGTTTGCACCATGCAGTAGCAGCTTCCCATTTGGCTACATTCTTAACATACTGTTGCTGATTGTATTGACTCTTTCCTACTTTATCTATAAATGTTTGACTAGACGGCTTTACTTCTATTAGCTCTGCATGTTTCGCGCCGTTTTTATCGTTGTACACTACAAAGAAATCAGGAACATAAATGGTATATTTGCCAGTGAGCGGATCCCTATACGGTATTTGTACGCTTTCGCTTGCCCACTTCTCAACGCTAGGATGTTCGTCTAGCATTTTCATAAAGATAAATTCCCAAGAGCTGCGAGACATAGGAGTTTTCTTCCCAACATACTTTTCGGGATTTTTTACTTCATATCTACCTTGTGCAAACTTTGCCATTATGCTGCAATATTCCTAATTTGAGTTGGTTTTACATCAGCAGTTCTAAATCCTAGTGTACTACTAGGAGTTCTATTATTATTAAGAACTTCTCCGACTACTTGACTTAACCCTAGATTATCAAACCCAGTTAGGCTGTCTAATATTTGAAATATAGGAGTACCGTCTAACTTTGCCTGTTTTAATAAAACAGTTGATACTGTTTGTGCTGCATCTAATTCGAATCCTTTTGATCTAAAGAATGCAATAGTTGCATTGACATCATCAGCATTAAATTCTAAAGGTGCTTGCCCATAACTATCAAAGAATAGTTTTGTTCCTGCTGCACTATCCTGTTTAATTTGTGCGGGGAGATTAGTAGTTGCCATATTACGGTGCTAGGTTCTTTGGTGAAGCAGTAGTTGTTTCTGTGTTGCTGGAGCTTTTAGGAAATATTGTTCCTACAAGGCCGCCTACGGTGCTTACTGCGGTTGCAATATTTGCTGGGTTGCTTAAAACATTTATTGCTTCTCTCTTAAGACTATCTTTTGAAAGTTCTTTAAAATTCTTGTAGGTGTTGACCGTTTTAATAGCACTCCCTAAGAATCCCCCAAAACTGTCAAAAGTATTACCATTAGCTAAATCGCCAAATATACTTTCTAATCCATCAAGGACTCCGCCGTCACCTGTTAAGTTGCTTACGCCGCCGCCTGCTACACTTAATGGACTTGGTACAGTATCATAGTGCAGTGTGGCAAATCCTTTTGGACTATCATATCCTACATTACCCGCACTATACTTTACCGCTTCATATTCTAAAGTCATTTGACTTTCTAGTACTTCACTACCTGCTGCATAATCTAATGATCCGTGATTCCAGTTAGTAATTTTTGGATTAATTAACGTGTATCCGGTAAAGCGTCTGCGCGCCATAGTGTATATGCTAATGCTTTTAAAGAAAGGAACAGAAATATTATTATCCATACCGTATCTAAAATTATCTAGTGGTGTCTTTGTAGGCCTGAATTTATTTTCGTTATACGCAGAAGTTGGCAAGTGTCTATCAGCAACATAGTATCCGTAGTATATTGCCCATAATGCATTAGTTACACCTGCTGCATCATCGTGCATGGTAATTGATATAGGTTCGTAGTTGATGTTTTTGTAAACAATCTTTTTTCTATTATATTGATTTTTTGTAAGAGTATCAAATTTAAATTTAGGAAGTTCTGTAGTTTTAACCAGCATACCAACTTCTTGAGAATGTTTAGCTGTAAATGCTGCTGCTGCGTGGGCAGTTGGATCAATCTCAAATCGCACATAGTAATTAAACTTTGTACGAGGAGCTAATCTCATAGTATCGTCTATGAATAGACGCGTGGCATGCTGCCAGTTAGAAACTATTCCCTTAGGAGTAGTTAACCCTGTGCCTACGCCATTTAGAAAACGAGTAAAGTAGTTTGCCATAATAATATTTATGCCGTAAAAAAAGCCCGGAATGCGTCCGAGCTTTTTCTAGTACTGCGTAGATTAGACTGGTGTACCTGCTCCAGTAACTGCCTCGCCAAGTGTACGACCAACTGCTGCACCGATACCAGATCCAACACTGGATGCTCCTGCACCCCATTGTTCCATGTTATCAAAGCGGATTGTTAGTGCCACAGTAGCTGCTTCGTTAGTAGCGTAATTCATATCGCCGTAGTCTGCATTCATTAAGATGCAACCATACATGTTCATAGTTTCTAGAACGTTTGATACGTAGTTACCGTTACCGCCGTCTAGTACTTCAACACGAGTTGTGAACTTATAGTCAATACCTGAACGTGCAGATGATTGTTCCATAAAGTCAAACTGTTTCTGAATTTGCTGACCAACTAACTTTTGAACTTCACCACTAGCATCATCACGTAATGTTAATGATAATGTTTCAAAGCTAGGCTTACCAGCAAGGTAAACCTTGCTGTTGTAAACGTCTAACATAATCTCTTCAAAGTTTACCTTTGGACGAGTAACGTCTTGTACTTGCTTGGTTAGCTCAGTGGCTGCTGCAACACCAAAACCTAAGAGAGTCACTCTAAAGCGATACTTCAGTTTTGGCATCAATAGTACTTGCGTACTGCCGGCGCCTCCTGTCGGGATACCAAAATTATTTAATGATGTAATAGCCATTTTTAAATCTCTCCTGTGTTCTTGACACGCAATGGAATGTAAATGAACTCAACTGCCTTGACGGGTTCGATAGCGATATCTACCCAAAGCTCGTTGCGATCAATTCTTGCCGCTGTGTTATTTGACTCGTCACACACTACAGCAAAGTCATACAATGCACGTAAGCCTACCAATTCTAACAATAGACTTTCACATGCTTGTTTAACTTCATCTCTAGTAATCTTATCATTTGGTTCAAAGATAAACGGACGAGCTAATTTGTTTAACTGACTACGTAAGTATACTGTTAAACGTGCTACGTTGATACGATCTAATGCTGATGCGTTTCTTGCACGAGTCTTCTGACCATAGTTAACTAGTCCAACACCATTAAAGAATGTAATTGGGTTAATTTTTAAGTCATATAACGTATCACGTTGACCTTCATTCAGTGCAACAGTTTGGAATTCACCGCTTGCTGCATCAATGTAACCAACGGCTGTAGCGTTAGTAATGCCACCGCGTCTTGTACCTGCTGGAGCAAACCATGGGTAAGAAACGTTGTCGCTTAGTGCAATAGTCTTAAGCATCATGTGTGAGCTAGGAACAACTGCATTGGCGCCGCTTAGGTCTGTGGTAAATCCACTTGGGTAGAACGTAGCCAAGTATTCGTCGTAAGTAACAAGCCCTTTATCGCCGTTATCAGTAACTAGCTCTGCATTTGAACCCCAGTTAGTTAATGTTGTAGCATCGCTAGCTAAACGTAGTGGAGTGTCACCAACTACAAACGCTGTAATTCCACGATCGATATTCAAGTTAACTAGATTGCTCATTAGCTCAGGATATCCTGGGCAAGAAATAATGTTAAAGTTACGTCTTTCTTCGTCACGGATCTCGCTGCTTGTATCAACTGCACTCTTAAGCGCAGCAACTACAACACCACGTTGTGCATGACGTAGGAATGATCCAGAACCGTCTTCATTATTTGGGCTAGCTGTAACCCAACGATCAGTTGCATAGTCTGCCATAGATTCGTTGTTGTTAAAACGTACATTATCACTTGCTGTATTCACGTAGTTGTTTTGGTAACGCTTAACGTTGCCGCCACTTCTGCGCAAGTTCCACAGCAACATGCCTCTTGGATATAGATCTGGATCTGGAGCATCAAAGTCTAAGAAGTTACTGTTAGCTAGATCGCTAATAGAAGCTGCAATAGTTTCTTCGCCGTTCAAGTCATAACGTGCATCGGCAAACAAGATACCTTCTTCAGTTTGTTGATCAGTCTTGTCAACTAATTCCCAACGATTCTTTCCGTCGGCAATATCAGTTCTTGCTGAATTGTAACGGTAAATTGTTGGATAATTTTCTAAGTCGGCTGTGCTAATCCACAAGTCGCCTGTTAGTGTTCCGGCTATCCAAGGATTGCTTGCTGATACCACTGGAGTGTATCCAATACGTGTTGTATCTACGCTATTAAAATCTGATGCAGCGTTTCTGTAACCAACCCAAGTTGTACCATCATGTATCATAATGTCAACATCGCCAACACTAGAGCTGTACCATAATTGTCCATCATCTGCTTCGTTTAGAGGAGCGCTAGCAGATGCACTAAAGGCAGTAGTTGTAAATGGTGCCCAGGCTGAGACAACATAGTCATCACTTGAACCTGCAGGCGCAGCATATACATTTAGTGCGCTGGCAAACAAGTTACCAAATACACTGTCAGTGTCGACAATTCTAAAGTCGCCTCCTAACTTGTGGTAAATGCTCAATACGTTAGTTGCATTAGTAGGCGCGGTACTTGCTGCTACTGATTCTGCTTCAATGTTTGCAAATCCTGCTGCGTTAATTGCTTGAGCAATTAGTTCAGCATCGTCCATGTCGTTGGTAGCAGTGAATGAAATAGTCTTTGCTGTACCTAATGCAATAACACCCTTAACACTTTCTGCAATTGTGAATGACTTTGGACCAGTAGATGCAACTGATCCTACTGTTATGCTAGTAGCAATTGTTGTGTATTGTCCGGCCGCAACAGACCGTCTCCACATTCTAAATGTAACACTATCAGGCACTATGTCATTGAACGAGCCTTCTTGGCTGTTTGTTTGAACCATTAATGCGTTAGCACTAATGTTGATTCCGCCGCCGCTGCGGTCTAAGTAATACAATGCTGCATTTGTAGTAGCATAGATAGGAGCTTCGCTTGCTACCCAAGTAGCAGTCGCTGAATTCCATTGCTTAACTCTCCAACGTGCGCCATTGTTTGGCTCAGTTGTCTTTAACCATACTGAACCTGTTGGGCGTGCAGTTGCATCGTTGCTCTTCCATGTTGGAACTTGCGTATGTGGAGTTTGCTGTAGACCTGGAGCATAAAATGTGCCAGCAACTAAACCTAATAAGGATAGTGTAGTAGTGCCTGCACCAATGGTAATTGTTGTTGACAGACTAGAATCAACAGTAGCTGGTTGATCGTTAGTACCGGAAGTATAAAGATAAATTTCGCCGCCAACTGCTCTAGCAAATACGCCTCTTGCTTCTTCAGCATCAACAATAGTTAATCCATTAATAAGTGCAACTGTTGCTGCAACAGTTTCGCCACCGGTCAATGTAATAGTTGTTCCGTTAATTGTAAAGTTGCCTGCTATAGGAGTACTAAAGCCAGAGCCAGTTACAGTTGCGTGGCTTAATGCCCACTCTGTAGAACCAACTAGCGCCCATGCACCTGCAACAACACCAGCGACTGGTAGTCCAGCGCTCTTGAAATAAATTTTAGCTTCTTCGCTACCTGCGCCGCTTCCTTGCACTGTTTGGAACACAACACAGTAGTCACCGATAGAGCCAATAGATGCTTTTGGAACACCGCCTGATTCAATTTTAGAACTGTCGTCGTCTGTTAGTACTATTGGAGTTTTTGCTGCAAACTTCTGTCCACCGGTAGTGCTAACATCTGCACTGTTCCACTCTTGGATGCCCCAAGTAGTCGCTTGCGTATCAACCCACCATTTGCCGTTATTCGGGGCCGCTCCCGGAGCAGTTGCTTGGGCTTCTAACTCTGATAGATCAACATCAGCACGTACAATAAATGCTGCGTTGCTGACTCCTAGCAAGCTGTAAGCTGCTAGCAGACCGTATTCGTTTCTTTCACCGCCGTGTACTGGACTTGAAGAAGCAGTCTTCTCAAAGAATGGTACTCCAAACAGATCAGTAAGATCGCGTTGGCTAGTTAGTTTAAATGCCTTGCCGGCATTTGCTTTTGTTGTGGATGAGGCAACCGCTGTCCCTGATCCGTTCGTTTTGTCTTGCGCTGTAGCTACTACGATAAGAGGAGTAGTACCAGGCTCTGCTGGTGTGTAAAAACTCTCGTCGATAACTGTAACTTGTACGCCTGGTGATTGTAGTGCCATATTCCCTATTCTCCTGGTAATAGTTTACTCAAAGTATTTACCTGAATGCAGGAAAAATAGTCCGTTATAACCCCTGAAAAAGGGGCAGAAAAGGCTAAGTATTTTTATGAGACCACTTTGCAAGTGCGGATACCGCCCTAAAGCAGTAAATTACAAGAAAAATGACAGAGTATACTACCGAAGTCTCTGTGAAATCTGCATGTCCAACGGAATTGGTCATGGAATACCCCGCTGGGTTAGAGCAGGGTATCAGATAAAGTTACAATGCGATAAGTGCGGGTTTCGATCACCGCATAAAGAAGTGTTTAGAGTATTTCACGTAGACGGTAATTTAAACAACTGCCGTCCTAACAATCTAAAAACTGTTTGCTGTAACTGTGCTCAAGTACTAGGCAAAGAAGGAATTGCCTGGAAGCAGGGTGACCTCATCGCTGACTATTGAAGCGGCCTGCTTGTACAATGCGTCAATAGTATGATTGTTGTCTAGAACAGCGTCAAAGTCTGTGCCCACCCATGCTGTTTCACTAGCATGAATTTTTCGCATCTTTAATTCTTGAATTGCATAATTGCGGCCTGTGTTTGCGTCGAGAGCCACTTGATACCAATCAGGTAATTCTCCACGTTGTACCCAGACAATCTTACCACCTGCATTTCGAATACTTTGAATTTCATTAGGAAATCTACAATCACTAATTACTACATTATCTTTACTTAGACGGAGTTTGTTTTCCAAGCTAGCGATCCAGATATCGTCATGGAATGTTTTGCGGCATACTTCTGTACCCCAATATTGGAGAACCCAACGAGGAGTTAGTGTAGGCATTGCTAGGCGAGTTGCCCACCACGGATCTACTTGTTCTCGCCATTCGCGAGCTTCCTTAGTACGACCTTCTAGCATAGTTCGGTCCCAACCAAATACTGCTGCCACTGCATCTTTAAGAGTTGATGCAAAGCTCTCTCTACGATACCGATGAAAATTTACGAGATAATCCGCAACAGTATCTTTGCCGCTGCCTATAAATCCCACTACCCCAATTATAGCCATAAGTTTTTTCCTTTTTCATATTATATTACACTTTTATATACTTGTCAACCATAATTATAAATACAAAGTCATGAAAGATTACCAATCTCAAGCATTTGTTTATAAATGGAAGCATATACCAACTAGTATGTGGTATATCGGATCACGAACTGCAAAAAATTGTCATCTTAACGATGGATTGCTAACAGCAGTATAGATGTCAGCGCTGTTAATCAGCGTTCTACCAGTTGTGGGCCTTTCTAAGAACCCGCATACACCTATAATCATAACTATCTCCTATACGACAATTATACTATAATAATGATATAGGGTCAACCTATCTATAAGGTTTTGGTTGTTTTGGTTTGTTAGTGTTCAATCTATTAGCTAATACACTTGCAGTATTGATAGATTTAGTTCTTTGAGTTCTTCTAGCTGCTTGAGGAGCAGTACGTGCTCTAGTAGTTTTCATCTTCTGGGCCTGTGCCATATCCATAGGCTGGTGGCATTTTGATGGATGACTAACTTGTCGGCTCTTCCTTGGTCCTGATGAACAACGGAATTTTAATTTAGTTGTGCCGCCACGAGCAGTGTGCTTGCCAACACCCCAAACCATTTTAGCAGTTTCAGTATATAACTCTTCGTCATCTTCAAAAATAAATTCATTAGCTTTCATTATCCGATCACCCATCCCCAACCTTGTGTAGTAATACCAGTCTTAAGGTCTTCACTTAGTCTATCCATATCAGATTGTCCTTCAGCTTTCATTGCTGCCCCGTTAAGCGCTGTGCCGCCCTGCGGACCTGCAATGCTGGCAAACTTTTCACGGGCTTGACCAAGCATCATTTTGCAATTAGCAAGGGTGTAATCTTTAATCCATTGTCCTGCATACGTATCTTCGATAATTGCGTGATCAGGTTTGACGTTATAAACCAACAACATAACTGACTCTTGAGTGCGAGGACGTTGATGAATTGTTAGTTTACGGTTTTGTGGATTCCAATTAAAGTTAATAAAAGATCCAAACATCTTACCAACCATTTCTTGATAGCCTGCAAACAGTTCGTATGTTGCTAGCCCACCCATGTTTGTTGATGATAACAAATAGGTATTTGTGTAGGCTAAGTTAAACGGTTCAAATACGGTACCGCCGCTTCCTCCGCCTGTGCGCGAACCAATAGTTCTACGATAAATCTGTCGGACAACCTGTATTTCTTTTGGCAAAATATACTCGTTTTGATCTTCTTCAAGATTCAAAAAGATGTAACTTTCTTCAACAGCATTATCTGCACGTTGTCGAAATACTGCTAAACTGCGTGTTAGCGCAGTTTCGTAATGGATAGGATCTAGCTCTATATCAATCATGCCGTCACCCAGCATGGCTTTACAGTAGTCGTAAACGCTTTGTTTGGTAATATCTATTTGGCTCATACAAGTATTTATCGTTACGGTAAATATAGTATGCCAAGATTAAGCCTCTACCGCGCCCAAAAGGGCAATGATTTTAAATTCATCGATAAAACCGTTTGGGAAATGTTCCAAGTCGGCGGAGTCGATGTACTTGTTCACAAGTATATAGGACCTGGTTCTAGCAGTGAAGTTACTCCGACAACTCCTGCATATACCACAGACAATCCTTTACAAATACAAGATTTACTATTCTTAGAAAATAGAGATCGTAAGTATGATCCGGATATATATAGGCTGCGAGGTGTTTATAATATTCAAGACATTGACTTTAACCTAAGTCAGTTTGGTCTATTTCTACAAAATGACACAGTATTCATGACGTTTCATATTAACGATACTGTCGAAAAACTTGGACGTAAAATTATGTCGGGCGATGTAATTGAGCTACCGCACTTAAAAGACGAGTATGCACTTAACGATTTGCAGTTTGCTCTAAAACGTTTTTACGTTGTTGAGGAAGTCAATCGTGCAGCGGAAGGATATTCAGTAACTTGGTATCCGCACCTATATCGTGCTAAATGTAAACCACTAGTAGACAGTCAAGAATTTAAAGACATTCTCAACGGTCTCGCTGACGGAGATGGTAACGATACTACCACTACCTTACGTGACATTATGTCTACGTATGAAAAAGAAATGCAGATTACCCAAGCAGTTCTTAACCAAGCAGAAGCAGATGCTCCTAAGAGCGGATACGATACTACTAAATTCTGGACTGTTCAACTGGATGAAAACGGAAATGCTGATCTAGTAACTGTTGACAATGAAACTATTGATGCTAGCTTGCAAACGCAGGCCACTGATGCTAATGGCAACTTGTTGTTTGATGCCAACAACGACCCAATATATGTTGGGCCAACAGCTAGCACAATGTTACAAACTGCCAAGGGCAATGGCTACCAAGGTTACCTAACAGGAGATGGCATTCCTTCAAACGGCGCGCCGTTTACTGCTGGCATTGCATTTCCACTGTCAGGCGTAGACGGACAGTATTGCCTAAGAAAAGATTACATGCCTAACAGACTGTTTAGGTTCAACGGAACAAGATGGGTTAAGATGGAAGATATACAGCGTATGACTATGAACAATCTAGGTGCTAGCGATACCGGAGTTGGCGATACATTTGAAGGTAAAGATGTTCGTCAAACACAGAAAGGTACATTTATTAACAATACAAATACAGCAGTCATCGACGGGCATACTGTTGAAGAGAAACAAAGCCTTAGCAAGGCGCTTAGACCACAGGCGGATGTATAATGTATATCTATAAATTTATACATACCGAAAGCGGAAGAGCGTATATAGGGCAAACTATACAAAATCCAAATCGGCGTCGGCTTGAACATATTGCCGATAGTAGGAATACTCCAAGAACATATCACTTTCACAATGCTTTAAAAAAATACGGATCAGAATCATTTATATTTGAAGTTATTGCAGAAGCGAAATCTTTGGAAGAATTAAACTTGTTAGAGGAAAAATATGTGAATCAATACGATTCTATTAACAATGGGTTTAATATTCGACAAGCAGGTGGCAACAAGCTACATTCTGAAGAGAGTAAACAACGGATGAGTGATGCTCAAAAAGCTGCTCATTTACAGAGAAGATTAGAAGGAAGAGATAGCGGATGGAAAAGGAAAGATGGCGGGCCTATGAAAGGAAAAATCTGTTCCGAAGAAAATAAACAAAAAAAACGAGAAGCACATTTAAAAGCACAGCACTATACTGGAAAAACTTGGAAAGTTATAGATGGTAAAAGAGTGTGGTTAACTAAGGAGGCTGTGGCTAACGCTACTGTATAATCATCGACTATTTTTATGACGGACAAATAAGACGATATGTAACGCAATTCATGCGTGTGTTTATAGGATTTAAGTATCAAGACGGAGAAGGCAATCAATTAAGTGTTCCGGTGCTGTACGGAGATATGACCAGGCAAGTTGCTAGTATTATTAAAGATAACAGCGAAAACAAAATGTCTACCGTTCCTCGCATTGCCTGTTATATCAGTGGCGTTGACATGGATATGAGTCGGATGAGTGATGCTACGTTTGTTAGTAAGGTTAATATTAGAGAACGTAGATATGACGATATCGACGGTACAATTGATTATCAAAATGCACAAGGCGGCAACTATACCGTCGAACGGCTAATGCCTACTCCGTTCACACTGTCTATGAAAGCAGACATCTGGACCAGTAACACTGATCAAAAGTTACAATTATTTGAACAGATTATGGTATTGTTTAATCCTAGTCTTGAGTTACAAACAACGGACAACTATATTGATTGGACTAGTTTAAGCGTTCTAAATATAAAGACAACTAATTTTAGTTCTAGAACAATACCACAAGGCACTGACAGTGACATTGACATTTGTTCTGTTGAGTTCGATATGCCTATATGGTTATCTCCGCCAGCCAAGGTCAAGAAGTTAGGCGTGGTTAGATCAGTTATTGCTAATGTGTTCACAGAAGCCGGTGATATTGTTAATCTTGAAGATTTAGCATTTAATCGGGATAAGGGATCTTTCCAGACTAATCCGTTGCGCTTTCGTGTACTATTGTTTAAATCTAATACTGGTAATATCAGTGATAATATTTACGATCTTACACTAGTCAATCCAGGTGCTGCTGTTATTGCACAAGGGTTAGATCAAAAAGCATTCAAGTTAGGTGAACCAGTTGATTGGAATAGTTTGTTATCAGCTACCGGTGGGTTTAAAGCTGGAGACCATATTTTCTTTAAGCAGGCTAGCGGCTTTGACATGGTAGGCACATTTGATATTAACCCTACTGATCCAACTATTCTAACTGTGTCGTTTGCAGACGATCCTAACCAAATTTCTAATACTGTTATTGCAGGCAAAACTTATGTAGATGCAATCATTGATCCTTATAGATTCAATCCTGTTACTACATTTAACGGACAGGCAAATATACCTGAGATTAGATATCTAATGTTAGACGATGTCAATCCTAATAGTGCAAATGCAGATGGACCCGATGGCTGGAAGAATCTCGACCTTAGTGACCCAGTTATCAAAGCCAACAGTATTATTGAATGGAACGGCACTAACTGGGTTGAAGTTTGGGATCCTGCTACTGCTACTGTTCCAACTTATATTCAAAACTATCGTACAGGTATCCAATATCGCTGGGACGGTACTCAATGGATGAAAGCATTTGAAGGCGAGTACGCTCCAGGATACTGGGGAATAGTTAACGGGTAATAATTCTAAAGTTTAAAGAGTAGAGATAGTTTTAACAGTAATCAGCCCTACCATTGAGCCGTGTACGCTACACTGATATCGGTATCCACCTGATATGTCCGATGGTACTTTCCAATATAATGTTCCAGAAACCTTACCTTGTGCATTAGTTCCAGTTGATACTGTACCACCAGTTGATACATGAATTAATCCAGTATTATAATTTATACCGCCTGGTGTTTGTATTAGGAAAGGATGGCCGCTTACATTTAAATTAAAAGCAATAGTCATTCCTGTAATTGCATATACTGTTGGGTTATCAGTAGATCCGTATTGATCAAATCTATATGCCGATGCTCCGTTATTTGTTACTAACAACATTGTCATTGCTGGTAAGTAGATTTGATCTATAGTTGCGCCGGCCGAATCGCTTAATCCTGTAAATGCAGTGGCTCCAGAGGCTACTGTACTTGTAATAGTTACTGTGTCTGTACTCTCATTTGTAGTTATGCTAATACCTGTACCAGCGGAGATCGTTAACGTATCAGTAGCACTATCTGCTACTACATCATTTTGTCCGGTAACTGCAATAGTTGCAAAAGCATTAGCAGAGCTAGAACTGTTAGTAATAGTCACAGTGTCTGTGCCTGCATCTGTAGTTATACTGATACCGGTGCCAGCGACTAGTGTTAACGTATCAGTAGCTGAATCTGCTGCAACACTAGTCTGTCCTGCTACTGCTATTGTTGCAAAACTATCTGATTGTGCGCCACCGCCAGCTACGGTTGTCCAAGTATTATCGCCTCTCAAGAACGTGGTAGTATCTCTAGTTCCAGCAGTGCCTAACCTCAAAACTGGCACAGTACCACTTGCTAAGTTACTAGCATTTAATGCTGTTAAGTTTATTCCGCTTACTACTGGAAGCGTAGCAGGGAATCTAGCATCTGGCATAGTACCACTTGCTAAGTTGCTAGCATTTAATGCTGTTAAGTTTACTCCGCTGGCAACAGGCAGCGTAGCAGGAAATCTAGCATTAGGAACTGTACCACTTGCTAAGTTGCTAGCATTTAATGCTGTTAGACTTGTTCCTATACCGCTGAATGATGTTGCTGATAATATTCCAGTATCGCTGATAGAAGCCAAACTAGTTTGTATAGATGTACCGGATACACCGTTGTACCGGACAAGGTTGTTATCTGCATAGCCGCCATTTACTGAGCTAACATCGCCGGCGCCGCTACCTGTAGGACCAGGAGGGCCTTCATCGCCTTGCGGCCCTACTAACGTTGCTGTGCTTTGTCTACTACCGTCCCCAAATACGATTTCGCTGCCTATTTCCACATCTGCTGAAAAACTTACATCGGTTAAAAAGGATATACTGCTGCCTGTTGACAAATCTATAGTGTTAGTAGAGAAAATTAAGTCGCCTGCGGCAGCAGAAGAATTTATAGTAACTACTCCTTGATTAGTAGTTAGTGTGATTCCGGTACCTGCAGTAATGCTTAACACTCCTGTATTAGATACCGTAAATGCACCTGCGGTTTCAGAAACTGCAATCCCTGCGGCTGCTTGAATATCTAATACACCTGTATTAGTCACAGTAGTTACATTATCAACTACTGCTACAGAAATGCCACTACCTGGGGTTATATTAGCAATTCCACCTGATCCTGGATCTGCTACTGATATGGCATTTCCCATAACTAAATGGTTAGAACACCAATAGTAAAGAGTCGCTGGTGTTGAGTTGGTTATTGTTATCCAAACTTGTCTAGAGGTGGCTGAGTTGAACGCTGAACTATTATATACAGTCTCAGTTACAGTAAGCCCATTAAGAAAATATCTTACGTTGGACAAATAACGTGTGCCGCCGCCCAACGATCCACTTAAATTGTCATCGGAAAAATTCAAAGGATGAGGATTAGGAGTAGAGTTGGTAGCATTTGGAAAGTATACATTAGTAGCATCGCCTTGATCAAATACATAAGTGTATCCTACTACAAGAGTTGGACTTGCACGATAAATATTGTTAAGATTGTATTTGTTTCCCGCGTCGGCCTCCTGTGGTCCAGTAACAGTTACTGTATAAACAACAGTTGACACTCTAGATTCTACAGATTTTTTTCTAAATCCTATATTATCTATATTAGAAAGATCAGCCTTAGCAAGCGAAATTCCGCCTGTCAGATCACCATCAAATAATCTAAGTGTATTTGAATCTCTATCGTAAAAAATTTCTCCCCTGCTCCCAACTTTCCTGTCTAGAAAGTCAGATTCTCTAGGAATAATTCTTACGCTGTTTAGTATAGGTGCTTTGTTTGACATGTATAATTCCCGTATCAATATATTTATTCATAATACAACATAGAATTGTGTGCCAATACTGGGGTAGTTACCATTATACTATAGGGTAGTTAACTGCTAACGATAAGTATTGGTATGCAACAGCGTGCCGGATTACTATTCTTAGCAAAAACAACAGGTAGGGTACTTCTTATATTAGAAGAATCTAAATGGACAGTTCCTACCTTCCCTCGTAGCCGATCGCTCCTAGAAGATGCTGATGTATTATTAGACAGGTATTCTAAAGGACGTATTTTGCCTATTGAATTGTACCTATCAGAAGACCGGGGATTTGAATATGGTACGTATGTTTGTCTCGTTGATGAAGAATTTTTAACAACTGCTGCCTCAACTATTGCTTGGAGTAACCTAGAATATTTGCCTAAGCAATTACATACTGGATTAAAAATTACATTAAATAATTCAGTTATAAGAACTAAAATTGAAACTATATTGGAGTTAGAAAAATGTTAGAAATACTTAAATCTGAAAGATTTCAAGAAGAATATAAAATGTATCAAGCTAGTATTGATGCTATAGCTAATAGTGATATTCGAGCACAAGCAGAGATATTACTTAAAAGTTTAGTTAACGAAGTGAGAAAACTTGATAATCAACATCAAGAAATGTTTTCCGGTAATCAAATTCCTATGGCGCTAGGAGACTCTAGATTGGGGATTACTCAGTTACGGAAAAAACTTGATGTTCTTTGTAAAGAGTTGAAAACTTTAAAAAAATAATATGCTTATTTGATCTACTAATATAAGTTACCTTGTCTTGTTATTACTATGTTTGATGCAAACACAACTCTCGATTCAGTTGTTTGATTATAGAATACATAATGTTCGAGGCATGATGGAAATATTATTAATATTCCCTCTTCCATTGGTGGCTTATATACATTCGGATATTGATCTAGTGGGTCCAATTCTAAATATTTCAAATGATTCGATAGATTAGGAGTCCTAAAAACAAGCTGGCCCGAATTCAAATTAGGTTGTTTTAATATCGCTATACATGAAAATGCTGGTACATTAGTTGTTATATGATTATGCAATTGTTGGTGATCGTATTGATTATGAACATTATACCATGTATCTATTTCAACTTTATACGGAAATTGAAACATAAAAGAATCTATGTAGGACTGAATGTAAGGTCCAGGTAGTACTGTATCATTCCATTTTTTAAAGAATTCAGCATCGCACCAGCGTTGAGATGCATTTTTAGAAATTCTACTTTCATCGCCTTTGTATTCATCTTCTTCTCCATTTAGTATTAATGGAAGATAATGATCTTGTAGCGTTTTTAGATCTACAGGATTCAATCGAGAAATGCTTATTGGGTATCCTTCAAGTTGTATTTTCATTAGATATTGTCTTTGGTGTACAAGCCAGTTTTAAAATTACTTGTGAGATCTACAGTATTACCAGTGTTAAAGAAGTCAATTACTTTGTCTGCTAAAATTTTATGATTAACTTCTGAAAAGTGATTAAAACGCAGGTCGCCAGTTGCTGCACGATATATCGCAGCCGTTTCATCGTAGTCAAACTCAGAGCTTGAAGTGTTAAACATAGTGCCTTCTACTCCTGTAACGGAGTGAAACCCTGGTAGAATCAAACATCGAACACCTTGCTGTGCATATAGTTTAGTTCTAAAAGTTATCGCATCAAGAATTGCATCATAGTGTATTAAAAGGCGGTGATCGGAATATAAATATTTTTTATACATTTCTAATGCTTCGGCTTGTTCTTTTGTAACATGAATTCCGGGCACAAATTTTGCATTTAGGAAGTTTCCCATGTCTGGGTTATCTTCAAAGAACCATTCTCTGTAATAAGAAGTAAGTTGTATTATAACATAGTCACCACTTTTAAATGACGGTTCACGACTTCTTAGGGTATGGAAAATATACTCATTGGCACAGCCAGCTACAGCGTCATTTATATAATCGCTATCTCCAGTAAAACTTTCAAAAACAATATCGGTCCAATTCTTTTCTAAAGGCATGAACGTTACCGGGCCGTTAATCCCAATAACTTCATCCTTATGAGCATTGGGTAAACTAAAACTGTCGCCGAAAATATATAACATTAATTAGTTGCTCCGGTTTCTAATAAAATATTGAAAGATAAACTAATACGATCTTCATTAGTTTTATTTTCATCAACGCTATGATCTAAATAGCCTGGCCACATACTTATTCTGCCTTGATCCGGAGAGAATGCGTTTTCATGAGCATATGAACTTCCGATTGGATTACATTTTAATGCTTTAAGCGCATTTTTAAAAACTATATCACCATCTTGACCATTTGTCTTGAACCAATATACTCCGCTAATATGACTGGTCCCGTGATCATGAAGATGAACATACTGACCGGGTTTGGTTAGTGTTAGCCATGAGGATTCAATTGCAGGCTTATAAAGAGGTTTAACATTCATCATTCTCATATAATTGAGACAATTATGCATAATACATGACGTAACTGCCCTCATTTCTTCGACTCGTAAAATAGACTCTCCAAAATTACCTTTATTAGACAGACAATTGGTGTTAGAATTCCAATGTGGATTTTGCCCCCATTGATCTTCTAAATAAAGTTTATCAACTACAGTTTGCAATTCGGTTTGTATCTCAGCATATTCCCTATTTTCTGTTTTATAGGTATAAAAAGGCGTAGGAAATAACGAATAAATTTTAGCTTCATTTTCGTTGTTCATATTTTATTCCGTATTTAAATAAACATCATTTGATTAATTCTATAAGAATCGCCAACAAACCAATCAGGTTGCATTACTGCTGTATGTACATCAGTCTGTCTATATAATACTAATCTATTAAACATCATTTCTGCATAACCTAGTTCCTGCCCGTTTTCAGAATAGAACGCAGTGCCGCCGCGTGATTCGTTGTTGTAATTTAAATATATCGATGCTGCAAATCTTCCAGGATTTGCACTATCTCGATGAGGCGTTGGCTGGTCTTGTCCTTGCATTACATTTACTAAAAATGGCATGAAATTAAACGCTTCACGTATATCGTTACTAGTCTTTCGAGGACCATCATTAAAATTCTCATTGATTAATTTAACAAATGTTTCTGCTAACCCTGTTAGATTAATTCCAAGACTGATTGATAATCCTGGGTAAGTATTTCTAATCATGCTTTTTGATGCAGGAATAGAAAGGGTCAATTCTCTAATCTTTTCAGGATTAACATAAAAGTCATCAACAATAACGCATTTGGAATCGCCTAATTGATGTACACATACTTTAAAATTAGGATTGATTGCAAATATGTCGCATTCATTTATTTTTTTAATCATGCTCTAGCATTATGCTCAATCTCTACCAGCATTCTAACTGCCGGGAAATAGATGTAATTAATTCCGGAATTATACAGAGTACGCATAGCATCGTCAATAGTTTCAACTAATGGCTCACCGCCTAAATTAAAACTAGTATTAAACAATGCAGGAACTCCTGTTTGATTTTTAAATTCTTTAATTAAATTATACCAATGAAAGTTTTGCTCTTCAGTTACAGTTTGAATTCTACATGTACCATCGATGTGTATAACTGCTGGAATCTTTTCTTCTATTCCCGGCTGACAATTAACAGCATACATCATCGAAGGAGAATCTTCCATGCCTCTTAGATCGAACCAATCATGCACATCGTCCTGTAGTACAGATGCAGCAAATGGTCTAAAGTATTCTCGCTTCTTAATTAAATTAACAAAATCTTTACCATCTGTAAATGTTGGATCAAACATCAGTGATCGATTGCCTAATGCACGCGGTCCGTTTTCACATCTTTCTTGAAATAATGCTACAATGTTCTTTGATCGGATAGTATTAATAATATCTTTGTAATCAACATCTAGTGTTACGCTTCCGCCGTATTTGCTTGCAGTCTCTATCACTGCATCTTCAGTAATGCGCTGCACTGGCCCAAGATATAGTCCTTCGTCTTTAGCTCTAATTTTCCTATCTTGTGTAACTTTATAGTAATGATAAAGTGCTGCACCCATTGCGGTGCCAGCATCGCTTGATATTGGCTCAACATATATCTTTACGCCTTTTGGTAAGTGCTGTAGATAGAAATAGTTAGCTACGCAATTTAAAGCATATCCTCCGCTAATAACAATATTTTTATTGCCAGTACGTTCAATTGATTTTAGAATTAAGTCTAGCACCAATTGCTGAGATTCAGTTTGAACATTGTACGCCATATTTCTTCTAGAGGACAATAGCGTTACATCTTCTGCATTAGCTTCAAGCATTTGTTGTTCGTAACGCTGCCTCTGTTGTTGATCAGTAGGGTCTGTTACTGCTCTATGAATTACTGTTGGATTATGTAGCCTATCATCTAGCTCGTCGTATAGTTCTTCATTGACCAATGCTCCATTGGGATAGGTTGGTACGATTAAATTCTTATTTGCACCAATTTTTTCATAAATCTTTGGTGCTTTATTTGGTTCACCGTATGGGAATAGTCCCATAGTTTTACCTGCTTCGATTGAATGCCACCCGCAAAATCTAGTAACGGCTTCGTATGCTTTAACAATGCCTGCTCTATCACTAATTACAACTTCACATCCGTTATGGTGAATCTCAGTTGCCCACGGTCCGTTTCCAGCACAGTGTTTATACACTTCTGTAAACACTGAAGGATATGATACGTCATATATACTTTCTACTTCCCACATTGTGTCGCCATCGTGACGTTTAATAAAAGTGCCAGCACCATCTACAATAATAGCACTTGCTTTATCAAACCCAGATCTATAAAATGCACATGCAGCATGATTTCTATGATGTTGATCATGGTACTCAGCTACTTGTGTACTAACATCATCAATCAGCCCAACTTTTCTTGCTAGAGAAGAATAAATATTTTCACCAGTGTAATCAACTCTTGCATTACATTCATCAGTGTGTGAAATTACCAAATAATCAATTTTATCAGTATAGTCAAGTATTTTTAAAATGCTAGCAAACGGGCCGCCGTCATACTTCTGTCGAGTTAATCTTTCTTCTTCGATAGCAAATACAATTTCTCCATCTTTTAAAAGACAAACTCCTGCATTATGTCCTCGAGCAATACCTGCGATATAACCTGTTTTTTGCATTATTTTTCCTTGTAGCATTTATTTTAAGAACAACCGGGAGTAGAACAACCAGCAAGTTGTTTAGGTTCAGTATATGTACTGGTAGTTTTACTTAAAGTAGTTTTAATTCCTTTAGTAAGTGTCTTGATAGTTTCGTCATTAAGTTTCATTAAATTTTCGTTATGCCTATCAATTCTAATATCTACTACAACTCTTATTGGAGAATATCGTCTTTCGTCTTTGCCATTATCTAGTATCGTAAGTGTACTGCTACTAGGATACGAAATATTTTCTGGGAATGTGCTGCCTATAACCACTGTACCTGGTTTGTTTAGAGCATGTGCAATATGCTGTCCAACTGAGTCGCAACCTAAAAAATAATCAGCAGCATTAACAATTCCGGTCCATTGTAATAGGCTAACACTCTCCGGAACCATTACTCCTAATGCTTTATTTGTAGGAATTTTTAACTCGCTCATCATTATAACGGCGTAATTTTTATTCAGTTCTTCGAGTATTTTTATAATATCGTCAACTTCAAATGATCTACCACTTTCGTCAATTATAACATCGCCTTGTATTCTAGCTGTAGATCCGAATGGTTGAAATATTACTACTTGTTGCTTTTTAAAATGATTCCTAGCTTCATTAACTAGTTCGTTTGATGTTACAATGTCTTTTTTACCAATAAAGATATTGTATTCTTTTGTTTCTGGAATAGTTTCGGGCGGAACGTCGTAGTTAATCAACATATCAAATGCTTGGACAAGATTGCATCGTTGAGTAAAGTATGCGTTTAGTTTGTACGGTTCGGGAGTAATTATTTCTCTGTCTTTTAATTTTTCAAAAAGATTCGGGTCGTTAGCAGGATGTACATTACTTGCTAAGATTTTGCTAGTTAAATATAAATCGATCCAACCTTCGACAATAATAACTACAGTCGGATCGATATGTTTGACGTAATATTCTAGTGCGGGAATTGCACATAGTACTCTGCCTGCGCCGCCATTTATAAAAAATGCTTTTTTCATTAATATTACAACCTTTGATAACTCATCGTATTATAATATTTATTGTGAAGTATGTACCTCTAAGAACAATGTGGCTGTTAAGTATTGTGCCGTTTCCAGCATAATACTATTTAAGATTACTTAACGCCAGCAGGTAGCTGTGACAATGCATCATTGTCTATATCAGTTCTATCAGCAATTCTAATAACATCAACGTATGGGTCATTAAATTCCATATCAACAGAGTCATCGGGGCTCATTGGAAATCTTATTAGGTAGCCTGGAACTCCTGCCCAATCTGCTGGCAAATCTCTAAGTTTTTGTCTGTATGTCATCCATTGTTCTTTTAATGCAGCAGGCATATCTGATGCAAGTCTACCGTCACTAGCTGCTAATAGTGAGTTTCTTTCAATTTTAGTAAACTCTATTGACCTATCTCGTAGGTACTCAAAGAACGAAAGAGGTGCAGTATAGTCGCTATCTACAGTCTCTCTATTGTAAACTATTCTAACATCGGACGGATCTACAACTGTAGCATTTGCCGCATCAGCTGGGCCAACTGCAACTTCGTAAATTTTTGGCTTGTCGAATCCGCTGTGTATTAATCCAATTCTAATACAGTTTTCGTCAGTGTCTGCTTTTAAGATCTCTCTTTTAAGATCCAATGGCAGCGGTTGTGCTGGCTCATTTTCTGCTTCCCACGATTGTGTAACCCGGCCGGTATCTTTACTAATCCAAAGTATCAATTCGGCTGGACCGTTGTACAACTGTGTACTAGTTTTACCCAACGTAGTTGCAGTTGAGTACATTTCATCTGGTACGCTATATGTTAGCATTTTAGTTATTTTTGCCATTTTATTCTCCTTAACTATACGTTATTTTAACTAGGCCGCCGGCGCCAAAACTACCCCAACATGCACTTGATGAGTCAGTTGCGTGTCCCGCGCCCCCGCCACCTGGGAACGCCGCGTGTGCAGAGCAACAGGCTAAGTTCCCAACACATCGATGTTTTCCGCCTATGCCATGAGGAGCAGTAAATGGTCCACTTGGTCCACCTGCTACTGAGAATGCATCTGCACAACAGTTATACTGCCTGTTAAATGATCCCGTAGTTCCTCTAAATTCAATATCGCCGCCATAAGTTGGTGAGTTGCAGCTATGGTTGACCCAACCTGCGTTGTAGTTACCTCTGTCACATTGAGTATTACCAATATGACAGTTATAACAGTTTGATGTCATATCCCAGCTAGTTGAGCCGCCCATGCCGCCAATTGCACAGAAATTACTTAGGCCAGTTCCCTGAACCCAACTAGTACATCCATGACGGCAGTTCATGTTACATGAACAGCAGCAGCTACAGTTTGACGAACCAGCAGCACACACAGTATACCCAGTACCATCTCCAAATCCATGCACTGATTTAGTCAATGTCTTTGCGGTATAATTGCCGCCTGCGCCTCCTACACCGTGGTCATAGTCACCACCTGAGGAGCCGCCTGGGCCGCCTCCTGATAATATTTCAAACTTTATAGAAGTAGTTCCTGCTGGGGCTATAAATTGACAGCATCTTCCGCCGTTTTCTGGCGTCCAGTTGTTTGTATTATATACCCATATTTCTTTAACTTCAGCAATTGCGCATTGGTGCTGTCCATTAGCATATACTATACCGTTATTTGATAATTGTACTGGCATTTTTTTTATTTCCTCTTAACTATATGTTATTTTAACTAGGCCGCCGGCACCAAAGCTGCCCCAACATGCATTTGATGACATTGTTGTGTGACCTGCTCCGCCGCCACCTGGATAAGCCGCATGTGCAGAACAACAGGCTAAGTTGCCAACACATGGATGCTTTCCGCCTATGCCGTGGGCAGCACTTATTGGTCCTGATGGAGAACCTGCAACTGAGAAGTGGTCTGCACAACAGCTGTACTCTCGGTTCATAGATCCAGCTGTACCTCTAAATTCCATATCGCCGCCATAAGTCGGTGAGTTGCAGGCATTTGCCTGCCAGCTAGAGTTGTATAATCCTAGATTACACTGGACATTGCCAATGTGACAGTTATAACATTGACTCATCTTGTCCCAGATCGTTGGGCCACCCATGCCGCCAATAGCGCAGAAATTACTTAGACCTGTTCCTTGGACCCAACCTGTGCATCCATGACGGCAGTTTACGTTACACGAACAACAGCAACTACAATCCGATGTGCCAGCGGCGCATACTGTATATGTTTGACCATCTGTAAATCCATGCACTGATTTTTGTAGTGTTTTTGCAGTATAATTGCCGCCCTGTCCGCCTATACCATAATCATAGTCGCCGCCTGATGAGCCACCTGGCCCGCCGCCTGATAGTATTTCAAACTTTATAGAAGTAGTCCCTGTAGGCACAACCCAGCCACAACATCTGCCACCATTTGCAGGCGACCAATGGTTTCCGTTATAAACATAAACTTCTATTTTTTCTTCAATCGTACACTTATGTTGATTGTTGGAATAAATAATACCGCAATTTGATAGTTGCACTGCCATTATTAAATCTCTCTTTTAATATTGTCAATTTCTTCTTTTAGAGTTTTAATAGACTCTATTAACAAAGGAATTATCTTATTATAATTTACAGCAAGATACCCGTCGTCTCTTTGGACTACAGCTGATGGCAATACTTCCTTTACTTCTTGAGCAATAACTCCCACGTCTAGCGTAGTTCGCTCTGGATGTAGTTCTTGCGCAATGCTATTCCAGTAATACTCATATCCTGATATTTTTAATAGTTTTTCTAAGCTATTATCAATTTTTGTAATATTTTCTTTTAGTCTAATATCAGAAGCAGCAAATGCAACAATATCGCCGCCTACATATAGTGATCCACCAATGCCTGCCCCGCCAGTTACAACTAATGCGCCCGTAGTCTTACTTGATGACCCTGTAGAAGCACTAGCTCTTAGTTCAGAGGAAGATACTGTTCCGGTACTAGGTTGATATGTCAGTTTTGAACTCGACACACTAACTGATGTTGCTGCGCCTGATGTAGCAGTGGTAAACAACGGATACTGAAAAGTTGCTGTAGTAATTTCATCACCAATTATAACTGACTTCGATGACCAACTTAGTGTACCTGCTGCATTTGTAGTTAATACCTGATCGCTAGATCCGTCAGTTGCCGGTAATGTCCAGATTACGTCTGATACAATAGTTGCAGGAGGTTTAAAACCTACCCAATTTGAACTATCAGCATCTGAAAATCTTAACTCGCTCTGGGTGCTTAACTCAAAAGCCGTGGTAGAAATTAATATGCCGCCAGCTCCAGGACTAATGGTAATATTTTGATCGTCTGCTGTAGCAAGTTCTGCATTGGCCGAAATCTGAATAGTTCCTATAAATGTCGAACTACCTGCCAGTCCGCCTGTAATTTTTCTTGCCATGATATTATCCTTTTTTAAACTGTGGCGGTTTCAATACCATATACTATTGCATTAACGCTAATAGCACTTGATCTTACAACCAGTAACTTTCCTGCATCTAGTACAATACCAGTACGCTCTAACACACCCTTTGCTAGTAAAGTTATATCAAATTCTAGATACTCGTCGACACCCGGAGTTGAGGTATCACAAATTGCCAGTTGAACTGTTGCCGAACCACTTCCGCGATTACATACACTAACTGTTACTACTGCAAATGTATCAGCAGGGCAAGTATACACCGTAGTGTTAGTTGCTGCTGTTAAATCTGCTGTTCCTAATCTTCCTGTTGCCATAATTTATTTCTCCAATGTATTTAGTTTAAAAAGTAGTTGAATGCTAGTGGTAAGCCTATTACTCCACCACGGAATTCAAAAGTTGCATTCATCTTAATCGGTGTACCTGTAACTGTAGTAATTACATTACTGCTAATAAAAATAGCACCTGCTGTTACGCTATTTACGTTCAACGATGCGCCACCGCCACCAATTTGTGAAGCAATAAATGCTTTAATTGCTCGCTGTGTTGGTACAATATTATCGCTATCTGCTGTAAAGAACGGATCTGTTGAGAATTCTGTAATAGTTGCTGATCCGCCACCAAGTGTAACATTACCTAGATTAAGTTCCTGTAGACCACTAATATTAAACGCATCAGCATTCAATGTAGCAATACCAGTCGACTGCTCAATAGCAAACAAACTACCAACTCGGAAGTTGCCGTCTTGGTCAGTTGAAGTAAAGAATACTCGTCCGCCGTCAGCTTCAACCGTCTCGTTACCCGGTATTGGATCTTGCAATGGATCATTAGGGTAGTTACTTTCTGTGAAGCTACCTGTACCAATGTCTAAGAAATCGTGTCCAGTTAATCGTACCTGACTGTAGCGCAATCTAGTAGTTACACCCTCTAAATGTTCAGGAGCTTGACTGATTGTTAATTGAGGACTTATTTGTAAGAATGCTGTATATTCTCCATCATTCGTACCAAGGAAAGTTACAATATTTACTAACTTAAAAGTTACTCCTGGTACACCATCGAACACTACGTTAGATCCAGCTACTGGACGTGTTGCTAGTTGTCGAACTGCAACAAAACTACCTGTTTGATAGTTATCAGCAAATCCGTCGCCACTACCTATCTCAGCACTTGCTGTTTCGTACTGGATTCCGCGATTAATAAATGACGGGTTGGCTAATGTTCCTTTACCTGTTCTGACTGTAAATGGTGCTTCGAAGATATTGTTAGGGTCAGTAATGGTCATTGTTGGCAATGAAGCATAACCCGATCCAGGTTCTAAGATATTAATTGCAAATATTTTACCGTTAGCTACTTGCGCTCTTGCTCGGGCACGGGTGCTAGCAGTTATCACACTAACATTAGATGCGCCGCTGTTACTAATTGTTACAAATTTACCAATTCTATTTGTATTTCCAAATACTACGGCTACACTGTTACTTGTACTAATAGTTCTTGAAGTCCAAACAACTCCGTCTGGAGAGCTAGCTGCTGTTGTACCTGCGCCTACTGCAACAAATGTTCCTTGGCCGTAAGCAACTGACAGGTAAGCAGCACTAATAATAGTGCTAGCTACCCAAGTAATGCCGTCTAAGCTGAAAGCTGCTGCTGTTCCGCTAGTACTTGATACTGCAACAAATCTATTATTGCCAAATTCAACACTCTTCCAGTTAGTGCTAGATGGTAAAGCAGCCGTAACCCAGGTTAAACCGTAATTTATAGAGTATGCTGCTTGAGTTCCGCCTGAAGCTACTGCAACAAATTTTCCAGCACCGTAAGTAACGCTAGTCCAAGTAGTGCTTGCAGGCAATACTGCTCCGGCTACCCATGTTAGTCCGCCGTTTGTGCTATATGCATTTGCAGTTCCGCCCGTAGCAACTGCAACCCATACTCCGCCACCGTAGGCAATACTAGTCCAAGTAGTAGTTGCAGGTAAGTTTCCGCCGGCTGTCCAATTAATTCCGCCATCGACTGAGCGTGTAGTTGTGTTAGAGCCAGTTGCAATTGCAACTATTATAGAATTAACTGCTACAACTGTTCCAGTGCCTGTAGTAGCGCCTGTGGCAATAAATGTAGTTCCAACAAAGTTGTTTACTGCTCCTACTGTATTGAACAACGAATCACCTAATACTGTAATCTTATATGCTGTTCCAGCTACTAGACTGTCAGCGGTGATAGCTGTAATATCTTGTCCAGATGCAGCGGCAATCCAATCTCTGCTAGCAGATAGTGTTCTTGAGGTCCATGTGCCGCCGATTGATGTTTCAGCTGTAGCACTTCCTGACAACAATGCAACAAAATTGCCGCCAACTCCGCTACCAGTAGTGTCAACTGCAAGTACTGCACCAGATAGGCTGTTAATTGCTGTGATAGTGATAGTGATATCATTGGTTGTGCTAACACCGCCTAGCGATGTCCCTGCAATTGTTAGAGTGTTTAATCTAACATATCCAGTTCCGGCAGCGGCAATACTTACAAGGTACTTGGTTCCTTTCTTGATAACATTAAATGTAGCGCCAGTTCCTGTGCCGCCTGTGCCAGCAACTCCGAGGTAAGTAGTTACTGCTGATGCAAATTTTACATCAGTGTATGTACCAGCAGTTGGAAGCCCTGTTCCTGCCGCAGAAGCATATGATGGTGCTGTAAACGTTAATCTTGGTTCAACAGTGTACGTAGTACTTGCATCCGGAGAAGCAATAGTAGTTCCTGCTACAAAATGTTCCCACCCTGCTGCGCCTGTAGATTCGGTAATTATTGTGGCAATTTTGGTACCGGTGTTGTATGTATCGATGATACCAAACTGGCCTACTCCTGTTCCGCCAGTAATTACTACCTTCATTCCAATATATCCTGTACTAATTGTACTATCAGTAGCAGCTAGTGTAATTTGCGTAGTAGATCCTGCTTGAGCTGTGTTGGAGTTAGTTAGGTATCCTGAGCCGCCAAACTCGCCATTAAGCCCATCTTCTGCTAATTGCACCAATCTAACTTGGTAAACTGCATCGTCTCGGAACTCGTCCGCTTCAGAAGTAGCATTAATTCCGCCGCCCGTTAGTACAAATTGTGCATCAGTGTAGTCTATACCTGCATTACTAAACTCTAAACCAATAAACTGTGCGCCAGTTGTAGTTACATTACCGACTGTTGCAACAAACTGCAATATGTTATCGACTACCGCAGTGTTTGGTGTTTCGCGATCGTCGAATCCTTCTGCTACAGAACCAAAATCTCCATAAGAGTTATTGCCATTAGTAGCTCTGATTCGTCCGCCGTTTTCAGCTAGGTATGCTATGTGTGCATAGTATGAGAACACAGATACTAACTCTGCACGACCATTGTTGGTGATCCAAGCACCGATACCGTCTGATATTACCTGCGTAAAGTCATTAGATACTATAGAATCGTTACCGCCATTATGCAATGCGCCGTCAATTTTTTGTCCTACTGCTCCGTTACCAAATGTAGTTAACCCTTGCACATACGGTGAACGGCTGATAATCCATGTACGGAAGTCATTTGGTCCCCAACCTGGATCTAAACTTGCATATGCTCCAGCTGACACGCGGCTAGTGCCAAATTCATTTTCTGCTAACATGTCACCTGTTAGTCCAACTAATGTCTGATCTCGTAATCCAGTGCCATCACGTAGATAATACATATCTTCTTCTAGACTTCCAAGCACTGCATTTGCATAATAACGTGAAGCAAATCTTGATTGATAGTTAGAAGTATATTTCAAATCCCACTTTAGTGCGTCAATGTATGTACCAACATCTCGTGCGCATGACTCTGTGTTGTAAGCTAAATTAACAGCCATTGACCCTGTATCGTCAGTAAATAATGCAGCAGTTCCATAACGTGTTGTGGATACTGTAAAGGTAGTTGAGCTAACTACACTTTGAACATAATACCTAGTACCTACGGTAATCCCGCCAAATGTTGTGCCACTGAATACAATCTCAGCGTTTCTTTTTAACCAGCTAGTATCGCTAATTGTAATTACGTTAGTAGTCACAGCGGTAGCAGTATCACTAAAGGTATTAGCAATATATGCATTAACTTCTGCTACAATAAATGATCGGTTAAGTTCAAGTTGTAAGATTGCATAATCTCTGTTACGTAATTCTGTTGAACAAACATTTCCTTCATTTGATCCGCTGTAGATAATCGTAGTAATCAAAGGCATCAATATGTTTATACGTGCAATCGCAGTTGCATCACTACTCACATTAGCAATAGCCTGTGTTCGAGCATACTCAATTGCTTCTATAGTAACTGCCTTTTGTCCTAAAGTATATACTTCAGCAGCGTTATCTCTCAAATAAGACTGTGCTGCAATAATTGATTTAAAGTTAGTAGACACATTATTAGCTGCAACATTACCAAGCATAAAATCGTAGCCAACAGCTTTTAGAATAATACCAATATCTCTTGAACACTTTGCACTATCGTATGTTAATGCCGGATATTGTGCATTAATATAGGAGATTGTATTTGCTCTAATAGTTGCTGCTGCTGAATTCAATGCACTATATGCACCAATTAATGCAGTAGTAGAGCTTACTCCGTCAGTAGTAGCTGGGTCAGATAATGTTACGGTAGATCCAACTGCGCCAGGACCAGTATCGATAATTTCAATAATTGCATCTAAACTATTACCAATAAGTGTTGACGATTCTGCACTGCCTACTGTATCAGTATACGGTGTAATCACAGTCTGTAGTGGAGTAAATGCGCTACCGAGTGCAACTGCCTGCATTCTAGTTTTTAAAAATGCAAGTCCGGCAAGTGTTGCTGGTTTAAATGATGCAGAAAGTATTGATTTAGCAATAGTACTGTCAGCACTGTCGCCATCAAAATATGCTAGACCAGCAGTAACACTTTGAGAGTTTCCGCCGTAAGTTAAGTCATATATCACGGCATCAATTGCATACCCAGTATCTCTTCGATTAGCAGTTCTACTATATTTTGTATCAGCTTTAATTATAGTAGATGGCACTGTTTGAAACTTACTTACTTCGTATGTACCAATTTCACCAGTAGCGCCTGAAAGTTGTTTATCGATACGTGTGCCTTGAATTACACTTTCACCGTGAATTAATGCATCATTAGTAACCACGCCACTTTCAACTGAAGTAACAGTTAACACATTTCCAGCAATTGATCCAGTAAATGCTAGAGAACTGTATGAATTTTTAAGATACGTAATTACTTCTTCTTGCAAGAACTTTTTGTTTTCTTTAATTAATTTTCTAGCATTACCATATCCTGCTAGATAGCCGGCATTGTAGCCCACAGGATCTATAAGATTTGTAGTATGCAATGTGCCTAAGCGATAATCACTTTGCAACTTAATTACGTCAACTAATTGAGTAACGGCAACATTTTCTGCTACATCAGCGAATGGCCAATTTGCGCTTTGTGCTACAATGTTTCCGGTTGTCGGTGTGACTGTGCTGCCTGTAACAATATTGCCAATAAATCCACTAATGTGTGCCAGAGAGCTAAGGCTGTAGTAGCTATCTGAAATATCAACTAAGCTGCCTGCTGGACCAACATTAGTAGAACGTAGTTCGTCACCTTGTATACAAGTGTTTGCTGGTACAATAATTGGCAATGTTTCACGATACTGCCCAGTTGCTACATTAATTAATGTGAACGGTACGTATCTTGCAGGAATTGTAGGTAACGGTCCAACTTGTGTAGGATTAGCTAGTGCATCGGTAATAATGGCCACTAGTAAAGTAATAGTTGTTAGTACTCCTGCTTCTGCAACTAATGTAATATCAATAAATTGTCCAGCAATTGCTGTAGAATCATCTGTTACATTTTGATATGCAACTGCAGGTGCTTGGTTAGCTAACACTGCTGCAACAACCACTAGCAGATAATTATATGCTGCGATTCCTTGAGCTGTTTCTGACGATAATGTAGAATATGGTGCATCTTCTTCGGCTACTGAAAATGGTCCATCGACTAAAAGTCCTAGCAAAGATTGAGCTGCTGCTCTAATCTTTAAATTGCCTCCATGCCCAATATCCCACTGTAGTCTGTCAACAACGAACCCAATATCTCTTGCGCACTTGGCATCTTCGTATACAAAGTTTTCCCAAATGCTGTCAGAAGTTGCATTTGCAACTTGATAGTCAATCCAGCTAGTAACTTCACGTTGAATAAACACGCGGTTCAGTTCTAATAGTCGTTGTGCGCTAGGGTTACGTGGTCCGTTTTCAACTTGCTCACATGCGTATCGGATTGTTTTAAACGGCTTATCTAAAGTTTTGCCTTGTACTGGACTTGGTGCGTCGGAACCATGTGGTGCAACATAATACACTTGGTCAGCAGCACCTAATGACACCCATTCTGGATCGTCTGCTCCTGCACGTAAAACTTGTCCTTCAGTACCAATTGGTAACCTAGTTGGGCCTGCTCCGCCAAAGTACACTAAATCGCCACGAGTAGTTAATACAGATACTTCTGTACCGATAGATAACAGATTCCAGTACGTACCACTAATATCTTGGTCTGGACGGCTGTTTACATTGCCGCCGCCTTGTGGATCATTGCCAATAGTTGATCCATCGTCTGCTTCAGATTTATGACCCAATACACAGATATAAGCATTTGATCCGTAACGGACTGCATCTCCCAATTTGTATATAACATCATCTACCCACTCGGCTTGCCATGAAATACCAGAATTAAGTTTTTGCCAGTATGTTAAGTTTGGCGGTTCTTGATTTGTACTGTCTGCGGTGGCAATATATGTGTATCCGCGTTGGCTAATTACATTACCGACACGATAGGCAGTTGCACTACTCCATTCTGATTCGAACGTAATGCCTTCACTAAATAATGACCAGATAGCAGTACTTGTACTAGGCGTTGCATTGAAATGGTTAGTTATTGCAATATATTGATTGCCGCCGTAACGTACAATATCACCTATCTGGTAGACTGTTGAACTGTTCCAATTATCTTCAAATTGTACACCCTCAACAAACTGACTCCAGTACGCGGAACTATCAGTAATGAAGTTAGTAGTAGAAATGTGTTTATCTATACAAATCCATAATCCTGCACCTTGTTTAACAATATCGTTAAGTTTGTAAAGTACTGAGCTTCCACTCCATGCGCCTTTATATTCTAATCCGGCGTTAAACTCGTCCCAATTTGCGGCGTTGGCTTCTAATCCTAATAGTTCAGTAGCTGCTGAAGTATGTCCGGTCTTACAAACATATGTGTATGCGCCGGTTCTAACTAGATCGCCGATTTTGTATCGAGTACTAATTGTCCAGGTGTTTTTCCACTCGGTACCTTCAGCAAATACATCCCAATTGTCTGGCAAATTAGCTTCAAGCCCTAGTGCTAAGGTAGCAGCCGATGTGTGAGAATTTGTACAGATATATAAAAGAGCTCCGTATTTTACAACATCGTTATCTTTATAAAATGTACCTACAGTCCAGTCACTTTTCCATTCTTGACCGTCTGTCATTTGATTCCATTTTGTTGGATTGTAATCAAGATTGGTATAGAAGTCGGCAGCGGCTGTGTGTCCTACAGTACAAATATAGGTTTTGCCGCCGTTTCTAACTACATCGTCAACATAATATGTTGTACCGGTGATCCATACATCTTTCCATACAAATCTAATTCTACCTAATTTAAATTCTGCCATTTTCTACTCCGTATCTTATATTTATGTATCTGTTATTACTATTGTTTAGAATGATTTATAAAACATAGTTTGTGCTAGTATACTGCCGCTGACGCCTGCAAACTCGCCTTCAAATTTTGCGAGTTTAGGAAAGATTATTTTTGACCCAGCAGTATTTCCCATTTTATCTGGACCTACTAGTACTGTACCTGCAATAAAACTTCCCACTGCAATTTCTGATCCACCAATACTTAATCTTCCTGCCAAGTACGCACGAATTGCTCGTTGTGTAGGAACTACATTATTAGAATCTGCAGTAAATAACGAATCTGTTGAAAATTCCCTAACTACTGCTCCAGTACCTCCTACTCTAATACCACCCAAGGTCAATTCTGTCAATCCGCTAAAGTCAAAGAAGTCTGCACTAATTGTAACAGTACCAGTTGCCTGTTCTACAGCAAATAATTCGCCTGTTCTAAAATTACCTGATTGATCAGTACTTGTATAGAATACGCGGCCACCGCCTGTTTCAACAATTTCGTTTTCTGGAGAAGGTGTATAAAATCCTGAATATAATAGTGGGTAATTAGTTTCTTGAAAATTGCCAGTTCCGACGTCTAAAAAGTCGTGTCCAGTAATTCGACATTGGCTATATCGTGATCTAATGGATACCTGAGTATTGTGTTGTAGGTTATCTCTAACTGTAATTTCCGGACTAATTCGAATCCTTGCAGCAAGTCCTTGATCAGTTTGCCCAATTGGTGTAATTGCAACTAATGTGAAAATACCCTCGAGACCAGCAATAGTTAGCTGTGCGCCAGGTCCTGGATAATTTTCCAACTCGTTTATAACAATAAATTTACCGGACGGAATAATGTCAGCGAATCCATTTCCAGCTATTGTAATTTTAGTAGAATTAGTACGATATCCCAACCCTCGGTTAATCCATGTTGGATTAGGTAATACTCCGTCTCCGACTCTACTTTCAAGTAGCACATCAGATGTATTATTTGGATCAATTAGCGTAATCGCAGGACCATCAAGATAGCCTGATCCCGGATCCCATAATCTAATCTCTGATATTTTGCCTGCTACAACAGTTGCTCTTCCTAACGCTCTAGCTCCTGTTAACACTTTGTTAAATTTATCAGTAGCCGCAGGAACTACTACCCACATTGGTGAACGTTTTCCTATAGACGAGTCTCTTGACGCAATGTAAGGATTTCCAAAGCCAACTGCTTCCCATGATTGCTCTGATGCTAATTCTCTGTTAGTCCAAACTATGCCGTCGAATGATGTTGCTGCGAAAGTTGTAGGTCCTGCAGTAGCATCAGCGCCGACTAATCGTGCTCCAGTATCGCCAATAGCAAAGAATACGCCTTGGGCGTATCTAATTTTCTTCCAATTGTGTGAAGTTGATCCGTCCTGACTTGGCATCGTTCCTGGATACCATTCTACTCCATCAAAGCTGTATCCGACGTCACCAGTAGATGATATTGCCACAAATCTATTATTGCCATATGCAATACTTTGCCAAGACTTGTTAGATGAGTCAGCAATAACATCCATTGTGCGAGGAGTCCATGTAATAATACCGTCTTCACTGTTATATACTCCAATTCCAACATAGTTTCCACTATTTGACAATGCTACAAATTTTCTTGCGCCGTAGGCTATGTCAACCCATTCGCTAAAACTTGAGTCGCCAAATTCTGGTAAATTAGTTGATGTCCAAGTAGTTCCGTTAGTACTAATAGCTCCTGCATCTAAATCACCAGCAACTGCAACAAATATACCGTTACCGTAAACAACTGAGTTCCAAAGCCTACTTGCTGGCATCGTTCTAGCAGTCCATGTTATTCCGTCCAATGAACTAGCTGCGGCATTACTTCCTGTACGGATGGCTACAAATTTGTTATCGCCTGCGGCTGTACATTTCCAGTCTCCCGCAGTAGGTAAAGTAAATGATTCCCATGTGTCTCCGTCGCCGCTATAAAGGCCTGCTGTTCCGCCTGACGAGATAACAACAAATTTACCGCTTGATGCTTCGATGCCGTTTCCTGCTCCGAATGTTCTCTGATCAATAGCTAAAATTGAGTTAGTGCTGTCATCACTAGCAGAAGTTACTACAAGTAACAAATCGTTTAATGGAGTTTCTCCGCCGATTTTTTCTCCAGTAATTATTAACTGGTCGCCAACAAGGTACCCTGAACCTGCCGTTGCAATATCAACAGTGTAATCTCTTCCAATTTTAGTAATAGTAAAAGTTGCGGCAGTTACTACTAGGCCATCACGACCATCGACACTGCCAGTGCCTGTACCGGCTGTTAACTCTGTATATGTTTCAGTAGTTTCACCGTAGGCAATATCAGTCCAAGTAGTACTAACAGGAGTAGTAACTTCAGCAGCAATGTACTGAGGAGCTGCAAAGATAATTCTTGGCTCTATTCGATATGTAGTTCCAGTAGTTAACGGTATAGTTGCTGGCTTTCCCGGAACAACATGATCCCAGCCGGGCTGATCGTCACTTTCTCTATAAACTGTGAGAACTTTACTTGTATTATTGTAAGCTGTTACGTAACCATATTGTCCAGTACCTGGTCCGCTAGTTAACACAATTCTCATGCCTAGATAATTAGATTGTGCGTTTGGATCATTAGTTGCTAGAGTGATAGTTGTTGCGTTTCCTGTTTGTGCGTTGTTCTGAACAATGATGTAGCCGCCGCCGCCGATATCCTGTGTGATAGTCTCACTGACATCTAAACGACGTGCTTCAAACACTGCGTCATCTCTAAATTCTTCAAATAATACTTCAGCGTCTACTCCAGCTCCTACAAAGGTAGCAGTTGCTTGTGTATAATCTTGTCCAGCATTAGTCCACTCAAATATTTGAATCTCATCAACGAAGTCGCCGGCAAACGCCGATGATATAATTGCCTCGTTGGCTCTAGTACCAACTGCTGCTGCTACAGGTACTTCTGTTAGGTCAACTCCAGATGCAATGGCTCCAAACGTACCGTATGAACTGTTACCGTTAGTTGCACGAATAATTCCGCCGTTTTGAGTTAAGTAGCCAATGTGTGCATAATACGAGAAAACAGATACAAGCTCTCCTCTACCATTATTCGTAACCCATGCACCAATACCATCACTGATTACTTGTGTAAAGTCGTTAGATACAATAGATCTATTTCCGCCATTATGTAAGTTACCGTCGATCTTTTGCCCAGTACATCCAGTACCAAATGTAGTAACTCCTTGAATATAAGGAGAACGATTAATAATCCAAGTACGATTATCAGCTGGACCCCAGCCTGGATCTAATGATATATATGCTCCAGCAGTGGGCACTCTAAAAATATCAGCCACTCCTAACGGATTTAAGACTCCAGCTAACCCTGTTAATGTACAGTTTCTAACTCCAGTAGTATCGCGGCAGTAAAACATATCTTCAGTTGCTGAGCCTAATACCGAATTACGATAGCATCTTGCTGCTAATTTTGATTTATAATTACCAGTATAGATAATGTCATACTTCCATGCATCAATGTATCTACTTAAGTCTGCTTTAACTAGCTCGCTATCAAAATTGTAGTCTGGGTGAGTAAATTCAATAAATGCAACAGCTTCAGCAATTATGAACTGTCTGTTAGCTTCGAGAATACGCACAGCATTTACGTATCCAGCTGATGTAATCGCAACGTTACTACCGACTAATGTCGGATCAATTCCAGTTGAATTAACATAAAAATTAATATAATTTTTAATATCTAAAATTAATAGTTGAATATCAGTTGCGGCTTGTTGATCAGCTACTACCACCCCTGTAGAAGTTGATGTTGTAGAAATACCATACTCATCTATAACTGTTTCTGAAACTGTTTCAGTTAATATTACTTGATCTTTTAAATTTCCAACAGTTTTTGGCGGTATTAATTCTGTACCTCCAATTACTCCTTCAATTACTTGTGAAATTCTAGTTAACACTGCAATAGTGTAAGCACTATCTAATGCCAATGATGCAATCGGTCCAGCGGCATTTATCACAGTAGTTCTTAACTCTGAGCCTAACACCACTGTTCTTGCAGGGACACTTATTGGCAAAATTTCATCGTATGTGCCAGCGCCAACTTTTACTGTAGATGTTCCGGCAAATCCGTCGTCTAGTTGATCACAGGCAAATCTAATTGTGCGCCATGGTTTAAATTGACTGTTTCCTTGTTGTGGATCAGAGGTATCATCAGTGCCATTGATATCTACGTAAACAACTCTGTTAGCTTGTCCGAAGATTTTATAGATAACACTATCTGTATTGTTAATAGCAACTACCTGTCCAGGAGTTCCAATATTAACTGCTGCTGCGCCAAATGTACTGCCGTCGCCTGCTGCGCCACGACTAAGATCATAAGTTAATAAATCTCCTCGAAGTCTAAGACCTGATTCAGAACCAGCTAATAGTACCAACTCCCAGTAGAAATATCCTGAGCCGTTATCTCCAGGATAATTCTGATCCGTTGACACATGCTCAGTTATCGATTTATATGTGCTTCCTAGAAAAATTACTAGATCGTTAGGAGAATAGCGATTGCCGTCAGCCCAAAAATTACGCCAGTTTTGGCCAACAGTAATAAGTTCCCAGTTTGTATCGTCTAGATAATCTAGACTACTGCCGTCGGCTGTTGTATCTAGTAATGCACTATAAGTGTTTCCGCCTCGGCGGACTAGGTCGCCTGTTTTATATAATCCAGTAACGCTCCAGTCGCCTCTAAAATTAATATTCTTAGCTGCAATTTGCCAATCTATTGCATCAACTCTATCTTCTAATTGATAGATGCTGTTACTTGGATTGCTACCGTAATTATTAGTTAAACTATAAAATAAGTACCCACCATGTTTAACCAAGTCACCGACTTGATATACCGTAGTAGTGTTCCACTCGTTACTAAACTGAAATCCTGGAAATTCAATTTCCCAATTTTCTTCTTGATTAAAGTTTAAAGTTGAGTCGCTGCCAGCAGTATGTCCTTTCTTACAACGGAATAATGTTCCACCAAATGTTGTTAGATCATTTTTACGATATCGAGTGCCATTTGCCCACTGTCCTACATATTCTACGCCGTCGTAAACAAGTTCCCACTTTTCTTGATCTGCTTCTAATCCGTCGCTAATTGAGCTTGCAGTATGTCCAGTAATAGCACGATACACAATACCATTGTATTTTACAACATCGCCTGCACCATACCGTGTACTATCAATCCAATCTGATTTAAATGCTGAACCCTCAGTGTACACAATCCAATTACTAATATCGTCATCAAATATACTAGTTGAGGTATAGCTAACTGCACACAGATATAAGTTACCACCGTTTAATACGATGTCGCCGGGGTTATATAACGTAGATCCTGTCCAAGCTGAACGCCACGCATAACCGTCGGTCATTTTGCGCCATGCTGGTGTTGGATCTGTATCGTTAGGATTTGCTAAAAATGTTTGGTCAGCAGCAAATGCCCCGGCAGTATGTTGTCTAAAACATACCCAAGAATAACCACCGTATTGTACTACATCATCTCTATTATACTCAGTTGAAAGAACCCATGTTCCTTTCCAGGTATATCGTAATCTACTGATCTTAAATTCTGCCATAATATATTCCGTTTAACTTGATGTACCTGTTGGATACACGTATCCTTGATTTATTCGTTGTACTAATCGACCTTCTGCACCAATATAGTACAGCATATTTCTATTATCCCATCGATACTGAGTCCAATTTAAATTGTCATACTCAACTACATGATCGGCAGTAACACCTTCAAAATAATCAACACCAGGTTCAAAATCTTCAAAATTTTCCGAAGGAATTCCTGCAGTATTTAATTCAATCGAATCTTTATCTTTTAATTGATCACTACGCAGTAAAAATAATTCACCGTCATCGTTTCTACGAAGTGCGTACCAGTACCTAGGACTATCTCCTAGGGCTTCATCTGGACTGGTACCTAAATAATATGGGCTTGGCATTAGTTTTTCCTTATGATATCTCTACGTAACTTACCGTAGCATCAATGCTGTCAGGGGTATCGCATACTAATCTTAACCCTGTTGTTGACGGAAGAATTAACTTTTCTCCCTGTGTAATTACTTTAACACTAGTATTTGGAGGAATTACTAATCCTCGTATGTAATAACTTACTGTGGTGTCTGCTCCTACAACTTGTAGGTCAGCAACAACAGTATCATAATCTGTTATATTTGCAAGGTTACAACCAATTACAGTTGCTCTAACTCCTGCATCAATAGTTACTAGATCTTGAGGAACAGTTCCTATTTCTGTTACTAGTGCATGTCTAAATACGGTTGGCATATTATAATTATCCTAATGTTAGTGCGAACGAAACTGCAATATCTTCTGCTTGGATACCGCTAACTGCACCTGATGCGCCTGCTGGGCTAGCCCATGCAAATCCGTCCCAAATTTCAAGAGCTTTCGAGTTCGTGTTATACCGTGTCATACCAGCTATTGCATAAGCAGTTGGACGTTGAGCATCATTGCCTACAGGTGGTACAAATCCGTTAGTGGTTGCTATTTTAAAATAGCCGGTTCCGGTTTGCGCAATTTGAGTAATTGCATTATTTGATACGTTTGTAATAACGTTGTCAACAATTCTAAAATTACCTAATCTAACGCCGCCGACGCCACTTCCATCTATGTATAAATCGCTGCCGGAAGTTGTTGTAATTTCATTATCACGAAATATTAAATTACCAACATCTAGTGTAGGTAATGTAACTGAAGTTGTGTAGAAATTGTTAACGTATAAATTATTCCATCTAAAAGAGGCGCTACCTAAATCATATAGCGTGTCAGTTTCGGGAATTAAATCACTTTTAATAGCAGCGTTAATAACAATGTTATCAGTTAGTGCATCACCAATTACAATGTTGCCGCCAATAGTAACGTTACCTGTTGCTGAAATATTTCCAGCAACATCTAAATTACCAGTGATTTGAGTGTTACCAGTAATTTCAACAATGCCAGACCCATTAGGTTGAAGTTCTAAATTACTGTTTGAAACAAAAGTAGATATTACATTACCAGTAATCTGTATATCATCAACTTGTAAAATTGCGTTGTAGATTACAGGATTCCCTGCGCTGGCAACAAAACTAATAGTATCGATATCACTGGAAATTGTATTGCCAGTGATATGTAAATTGCCTACATCTAGTTGGTCGGTTACAGAAAGTGTTGTAGTACGGGTTGTACCGATAACATCTAGGTCTGTGGTCGGATTGGAGTTATTCACGCCTATGCGTGAGTTAGTAACATCTAGGTATAACAGGTCAGTCTCAAAAGCAAGATCCACACCATCTCTGATGAGGTTAGCCTTTAAGAGCGGACCACTAATTCGACCAATAGCCATGTGCTCTCCATTTCCACCGACTTACACGGATACGGACACCTTACATAGCGGTCCTGCGCTGTTGAGTATCGTAAAAACTTGGTCAGTCTTTACAGTAATAGTATTTAGCCCAAAGGACATTTTAGCCAAGTATGAGGCTAAAAACGTTACCTAAATCTTCCATAACACCTTGAGTAACTTCTTCACCACCGCCAGTAGCAATAACATATACATTACCGTCAAAACACTCTAGGTAGCTTATCTCAGTATTCCATCGAGTATCGCCTAATTCAGGAACAGCTGGGCGACTAGCATTATCACCTGCTGGGATTGCTAACGCATTTGTACCAACAAATTTTACATATCCAATACCTCCATTATTTCTAAATGTTAATGCAGTATTAAGCAAGTTAGTAATGTCATTTTCTTGCCATTTAATGTTTTCAATATAAACAACGCCAGTCTCTGGGTTTAGTAGTACATCTTCATTAGATTGCAAACCGCTAATCTTATTGTCAACTCCGTTAATAAATAGCTGGTCGCTAACTATAACGTTAGTTGGTCGTATAGTATCTATCTGTTGCCAGACAGGAGAACGAAGTTCGGACCAACGTTTATTGCTCTTACCTAGATCATAAGTAATATCAGTTCCCGGAATAATGCTCTGTGTAAAATCAGTGTTAACTGTTACAGTATCTAATATGTTGTCACCAACTGTAATAGTGCCGTCGGCTTGTAAATTGCCTCCCATAACAATATTACCAGTACCGGTTCCTTGTACTGTGACATTACCATAAGTTTGTACATTTGATTCAGCTACAACTTGACCAGTGCCATTAGGGTCTAATTTAATATTAGAATTAGCGATGCTATCAATTCGACCATTATATATTTCTAAATAATCGCTTTTTAGCTTACCCATTGAGATAACTGAATTAGGTATTGCTGTAGAAATAATAATAGGACCAGTGTATGATCCAAACGAGCCGGCTGCATTGATTAAGATATTATCAATACGTGCTTGACCTGTAACATTTAAAACTGTAGTTTTAACATCAGTATCAATCTGTAGATCGTATAACGGTGCATCAGTATTAATACCGATACGCAGGTTATTAACGTCAAGATATAATAAGTCGTCGTCAGTAGGAGCGTTTCTAAAGGTTAGATCGCTACCGTTGCGTAGAAGGTTTTCAGTAAGTAGCTTACCGCTGATTCTACCTAAACTGGCTGCATAAGATTCTGGCATTACATATCTCCGTTCGATATGTATATTTACTCTAAATCTAGTTAGTTAGCAAAGCCGTAATAGACTGTAACGTACTTGCCGCCCGGGATAGCACTGGTAAATTCGATTTCAGTGTTGCCGTTGATCAAGTTATAGTTAGTAACAGAAATTTGCATAACGTTTTCTACTAGAACAATAAGATTATCTGCACTAGATGGTGCTATATCAAATGGTGGGTTAAGAGTATAAGTAGTTTCGACATCGTTGCCAGGGCCTAATGTTTCTTTAGTAATTGCAGTTGCACCCGGACCTCGTACAATTTCCCATACTCCTGCAATAAGAGCTTCTAAGCTGTTAGTGTCTAAGTTGTAACGAATTGTACCGTCGGCAAATTCAGCGCCACTAATGCCGCCTGGATAACGTACAAGTGTTTCGTTAGGACGTTGTGCAGTTGTTCCCTGTGGCAATCTTAACCCACCAGTTAGTCCCATTACTGCACGACCAAATTGATTAGTGAATAGAGTTTGGTCTCTAATACTAAACTTTGAAATATTTTTTTGTTTTAGAAATTTCATATTATACCGGCAATGAACTTACTGTTACTGCGATTAAGTCTGCAACATCTGCGCCTACATAAATTGTATCGTTTGCATCTAACACTATTCTTTCTTCTGAAAAGAAAACAGTTTCGCCTGCTGGAATAATCAAGTTGCTAACAATCCTGTTATAATTTTGATTGCCAATTCCAGCACGAGCAAACCAAATATTAACTGTAACTGCATTAGCTGTTTCGTCAGTTAGTGTTACATCACCAATATTACATAATGCAATAGTTGTTATAGCATTCACTTGCCCAGTCCCGCCACTAGCTCCGTTAGTAGTGCTAACAAAAATAGGAAGTCCTGGAGATGTAAGTGCTCTTGTTACATCAATCAATGTACTTGTAATCATAGTTGTCTCTTTAAAATATCATGCTAAAAACAAGTGCCTTGTTTTTGCTTATTAATTCGCCAGTTCGGTGATTAGTGCTTGCACTATCGTTTACATAGTAAACACCGCTAGTTCCTAATCCCGGGTCGCCTGCTCGAATTAATGTTGCCCCAGAAACAAAAGCAGGATCACTAGATATTTGATCTAGTTGTAATGCATAATTTGTTTGAAGCTTTCCAGTACTGCCGGCATCAAATCGAGCAGTGTTGATAAAAATATTTTGATCCGATACACCGTTGGGCGTTCTTACTTCAAAATTTACCCCGTCGATCTCAATACCATTCAGTCCTTTGAGTCCAACTAAAAATCTATCTGCAAAAAACTGAGCCGTTAGCGTAGTATCCACTACAATAGATACAGAGCTTTCATTAATTAATTGACCAACAGTTGCAGTAGCAAATGCAAGCGAGCCTGCTGTATCTGTATTATTAGGAGTAACATCGGCGTCAGCAATAATTACTCTAGTGTTATCTTTAAGAATTTGAAATGTTGGATTATTTTGAATTGCATCATCAACATATTTTTTGTTTGTTAACACATCGTCGTGTGTAACTTGATCTTCATAGCTAGTAGTACCAGATACTTTAACAACTCCTGTTCCCTGACCAATCAATGTCAAGTCTCCGGCGTCTGTTATACTATCTGTAATTATTTGTCTTAATTTTAAACGACTGTTTTGGAATGTATAAGCGTCTTCGGCGCCGACTAGTTTCCATCCGCCTGCGGTTGCTCCTAGTTCTAAACTTGGAAATGTCTGTGCTGTTGGTATAGCAATATTCTCATCCCAAAGTAAAGAAGCGTCATCAGCTGAACCTCGATCAATTCGGATTCCGGAAATAATTAATGATACTCCGTCGCCTCCTTCACCTTTGTTTAGCGTGATAACGTTGTCTTCAATTTCTAATTGTGTTGCAGCAACATAGACAGTTTCCCCTTCAACTAGTAATCCGCCAGTTACAATAACCGTACCTGAAGGTCCAGTATCTAGAGTAATTGTACCTCCGGATACTGAATCTCTAATGGCTTGTATATTATAATCGCCGTTGACTCTTAAAAACTGTCCCATGTTGTAATCCTAAATTAAACGATTGCTGTTAGTACAATGTAGTCTGCTGATGAGTCATTTTCTAAGTACCAATTGTACTTAACGCCGTCGAAGTCTGTAGCTACACGTTTAGTAATCTTAGCAATTTGTTTGGTATTATTAAGTCCGTTTCCGCCAACATAACCAGTGATACGCATTTCGCCGTATGCATTAGGTTCATCAGATACTACAGTTGCAGTAACATATGATGAAGTTGTACCAATGTTTCCTACTTGAGTAACTACGAAAGTTTTTGCGCCACGTTGCTTGAGAATAACACCGTCTGTTCTTAACGATGCATCAAAAAACTCAACTCTTACACCAGTAGCTGTAGTAGCACCAGTTCCGATAACATCAACTCCGTTTACATCTTTTCTTAATGGACGTCCCATTTTGTTTCTCCTTAATTTGACGTTCTAGGTCTACGCAGAGGGATTCTGCATAAATCTTCTTGACTCTTTATTTATCCACGACTAAGCATTGCCATTAGCTCAATTTTTTCAACTGTGCTTAGTATTTGATTAATAGTGTCTATTTCTTTTTGTGCTTTTTCTAAATAGGCTCGACTTTTAGTTTGTCTATGCTGTACCATAATAATACTATGTTGCTTTATGCGATTTTCAATCATATGTTCTATCTGATTAACATCGTGAGTAAACATAGGAAAGCGTTTACGCCATATACTAAACTGCTCACGCATCTGTTTAAAGTCGTTGTCTGATTCTATTTGCATTAGGTATTTAAGTCAACAAAAAAGCCCCGAAGGGCCTTTTTGAATCTTTCTTCTTGTTTCTAAGAATTAAGCAAAACGTAGGTTTGCGCTAGTTACAGCAACAGTACCTAGGTAATCAGCTGCGTTACCTAAAGAAGATGCTGTGTTTGTCAACTCAACATAACCATAGCGTGTCATGAATGACACCACTGGTTCGAATGTTGATGGATCTAACACTACACCAGAACTCATTAGAGGAATGTAAGGGCAGTAAAATGCCGCTGCATCTGACTCAGATGAACCTTTGTAACCTACTAATACGTTGTCGTCAGTAGCATAGCCGTTAACATAAATCTTCATTGCACTGTTCAATGTACCAACAAACTTTGTGTTTGTAGGAGCTTCGAATGTACCTTCTGTTGTACGAGCAAATGCGCTTGTAGTAGCAGATTGTAGAAGAGTTAGAACTGTTGGAGATACAACAGCCCAGTTACCAGCACCACGACGTGTGCGTTGAGCAATCAAGTTAGCAGTACGATTGATTTGAACAGCTAAAGCAGCGTGCTCGTCACCAACGAAAGTTGCAGTACCAGAAACAGCAGCTTGGTCGTATGTTAATACGATACCAGACAAGCTCTTCAAGCTAGCAATAACTTCTTGGTCAATTTCAGCAGTAATTTCTTGCGCCAAAGCAGCCATAATTTCTGCTTCGATGTCAATACCCTGTTGGGCTTGTGCATCTTGTGCAGACTCAAACGTCCAGCGAGCTGACAATTTACGTGTCTTAGCTTCAACTGTCTGTTTCAAGATTTGAATGCTTAGTCTGTTACCAGCACGACCTTCTAAAGCTGCTGTACTAGCTGCTTTGTCAGATGCTGAACCGGAATAGCCTTCGGCGATCTTGAATGGGCTTAGTGCCTCATCACCAGCTGTGATGTCAGTACCGGCTGCGCTGTTAAAGCTATCTGCATAGCGAACACGCAAGGTATGGATCTGACCAACTGGGCCAGTCATTGGTTGTACACCTACTAACTCGTTAGCGATAACGGTAGGCATTACACGTCTGATCACTGGAAGGATCACACGATTTAAAGTTGCAACGTTGCCAGCGGATGTAGCTCCAGCAGTAGCACTCTCAGCCAAATACTTGCGGGTATTTTCTAAAGTAGTAGCCATTACTGAACGCTTGTTACCTTGAAGACCTTCTAGAAGGGCGTCTTTGGTTTCCGACCAGCGTGACTCGAGTAATTGTGACATTATAGTTCTCCTTAAACTTTTAGTCCCGCAAGCCTGCGGATGTCAAATATTTCAGCAGTTTTTTCTTCACTGCTAAATTGTTGTGCCTGATGTTTATTGCCTGTAATTTCTTTGCCTTCGGTCAATGCTTTCTTGGCCGGAGTTCCACCATTCATTACTGCTGGTAGATACTTGTCAAAAGCTGCATTTAGCTTATCTGTTTGTACTGACTCTAATAGTTGGCTCATTACTGAACGCTTATCACCACCTAATGGTCCTAACAACTCGCCTATAACTGCTGTGCGCTTTGCGGATTCTTTAATGATTCTTAATTCAGTTTTATTGCTTTCTACTAATTTTTCTGTTTCTGCAACAATCTTTGCTGCTTCTTCTAATTCCATTTCTTTCTGTGCAACTACCTTTAACAGGCGTGCAGTTTCAGATTTTTCATTTAGATGACTTGCAGCAAACTCGCTTGCGAATGATTCAAAAATTCTGCGACCAAAGTCGTTTCTGCGAGCAGAGTTGATATCTTCTTTCAACTGAGTCATTTCAGATTTCAATCCCTTAGAGACTGTTTCTTCAATGATTTGTGCTGAACGAGCGATGAAATCTTTCCTGACAGCTTCAAACTTAACTCTACTATCACGTACTAGACGTACTTTAGTTTCAGCTAAATCTTTCTTGTCGCTGTGGAATTCTGCGATTTCTTTCGCTAGTGAGTCCACAATAAAAGACTCTAATTTTTCAACGTTGCCTGCAACTGCGTTACGGTCTTCGTGTAATTCTGCAATTTCTTTGCGTAGATTATTTAAGATAAATGATTCCATAGTGGCCGCATCATCTTTCATTTTTCTAGCGTATTTTGCACGGGCTTCGATAAGTCCTTGACGGTCTTCAGCAAGTTCTGTTAGCTCTGCGGTTAAGCGATCAGCTAACATTCCTTCAACAGCTTCAACCATTGCGGTTTTATCGTGCGCATATTTCTGCGCAAATTCTTCACGTAGTGTAGCAGTGACTTGATCACGAGATTCTTGAATCTGCGTATTCCAAGCAGTTTCAATCTCCGATTTGATGTCCTCGGAAATCACATTGTTTTCAAATAATTGTTTAACGAAATCTAGCATGTGATTCTCCTTTTTATTTGAGATCCTTGATGATTTTCACCAAGCTCTCTGCTATATATCTTTGTGCCTGTGGGTTGCCTTGTACTTCTAATGCCATTTTAAATGCCTGATAGCCACCTGTGTTATTCATCAAGTGCTCATATACTGGAGTTGGGTAAGCTCCGGGTGCGCTTGGCTGCGCAACAATGTCAACAGTGATAATTTCAAATCCCTGGACATTGCCGCCACCGTCTACTTCGCCGGATCCTCTTGAACTTACACCCAACTTAACTCCTGCCGTCAACATGGATTCAATTAATTTACCCATTGGTGTTGGCAAGATTTTTAGTTTTCCGTAGCCGTTAGGACCATCCATCCACATCTTGGTAATCATATGACTAACACGATCTAGATTAATTTTTAAATCCTGAGGATGATCAACTTCACCTAGCACAGAGTAACCACCAGAGATCTGTTCGTTGAGCGTTTTGACAGCCCTGCCAATCTCTTGAGAAGAATAAACACGTTGATTTGCATTGCGGATATCACCTTGGATGCAAATCCCGTTGAGATGTAACGACTTACCGCCGTTACCATCTTCTTCGCTCTCAAGAACAATCTTAGCCTGATCGTAACTTAAATGTTCTGCTAGAGTAAATTTTTTCACCATTCGGTCCTATTATCTACGACCACGGAAAAGACTTTGGCCATCAGTGGAACCTTCCGCTGCGCCCTTTTTCTCAGCACCATGACCTGACTCTTTCTTGGAGAAAGCACTACCTGCTTTTCCGCCTGGGACATTGATGTTACCTGTATTTTGTTCTTTTGGATTACCTTTTAACAGACCGTTGCCTTTTAATGCACCTGTCTCTGAACCTTCGCTACCGTTACGGCCGCTTAGGATGTTAGCAGTTGTACCACCCATATCATTCTTACCAGCTACTGGGGACTTGCCGCCGTCAGCTTTTTCGGATTGACCTTTCTTTTCTGCGCCGTGACCTGCTGGAACTTTCTCAACATATTCACGCACTGTTTCTAGATCAAAGTCATCTTTCATTTCCATTTCGTCGCCCATGTCGTCGCTGTCGTCAGCCATGTCGCCACCTTTCAATGCATCAAACTTAGCTTGTAGTTCATCTACAATACTGTCTAGATCTTGGAATAATTCTTCTTCGGACTTTTCTTCGTCATCTTCTTCTGGACCCATGTCCATATCTAAATCACTTTCTAGATCGTCAGTTGCGTCGCCGCCCATTTCGTGATCGCCTTCATATGCGATATCTTCGAAGTTTTCATCCATCTTGTCTTCTTCAGCATCTTCATCTTCAGCTGCTTCGTCCATTTCTTCTTCGTCTTCGTCTTCTTCTTCTTCTTCAGAAATTTCGGAATCGATTAGATTTTCGTAAATTTCACGTGAAGCAGCAACTACGTATTCGTGGAATAGTTCTTCTGCTTTAGCTTGGTCTTCGTTAACTAGATGCGCTAGCATCTGTTCTAAAATATTTTTGTCTGCCATGTTATGTTCTCCTTCAAGATTGTTAGGCTGTAGTATATTTAATGCGTAGATTTAAAACCGGCGTTAAATGATAGTTTTTTGATTCGTTTGATCTGAATATGCAGTTTCTGGAAATTTTTGTTCAAATTGACTAAAACTTATATGGCTAAGATTACCTAGCTGATTTCCAAGTTTATCTGGAATAAAAGCAGTTGTCGGTATAACTCTATAAAATTTAATACCTTTAAACTCTTTAATAACTTTTTCCGTCTGACTTAACCAGTTTCCATGAAAAGTTGCTGCGTCTGTTGATTTTTTGTAGTTAAATGTATCTGCATACACATTGTTAAACTTTCCAGCAATACCTTGATAGTCAAACCCTAAAATGTAAACTTCTTTATGGCCTTGACTTGCAGCATGCCATAGTGCTGTTGGACCACTTGACCAACCTTTATGAGGTGTAAAGAAATTTATACCTGCTTTAGAGCTAATACCTTTATTAGGATTAGTCCATACCTGGTGTGTCTTATGATAGCCAGACTCAATAATCTCATTAACCATTTTAACATCTACTGCAATTAAAACGTGTGGTTCATATTCTCTATACTGGGCATTACATCCGTAAACAATACCTTTAGGTAGCAGAGATTTAGGATCAACAGATAGTCTGCTGGTTCCATTTCCTAGTACAAATGCTGGAGTATTATTCGGCTGCTGCTTCAACTGGGATACCATACATCTGTTGGATAAACCCTTGCTCTGAATTTTCTTCTGCTTGGTGCGCTTCAGATTGTAACCTAAGCTGATTTATCTGTCTTAGTGTTAAGCGAATCTTGCGAGTGTCGCTTTTTTTCACAACTGAACTGTCTTTACTGTTATCGTATCTACGATCGTTAGCAAAGTCGTTATTTTCGTTGTTGAAATAAAAAAATTCTAATAGGAGCATACTTGTATTTAGTCTTATACTGCTGGAGGTTCTTCTGCAGGTGCCTGGGCTGCTGCGCCTGCTTCGGCTGCTGCTGCCATATCATCAGGAGCTGTTTCATCTTGGGCGCCTAAATCAGCTGACATACCGCTTGGAGTAATACCTGCTGATCGCATCTCGCTTGCTGCATCTGTGGATGCTTTTAGCTTGTTGCCGTTTTCTTCGCGCCATAATGTTTCGTTTTCTACAATCTCTTCCTGAGTAAGACCAAGATATCGTTTCATAGCAAAACGTTTGCTCATATGTGGAATTTCTTGCACCTGCGCAAACACTCCAACACGAGTAGTATCAAGTTCTGCTTGACGGTAAGCAGCAAAGTTTTGCGGAGGATTAAATCTTAAGTCAAACAAACTTGAATCAATATTGATGCCTTGGTGCTGCATCCATAACTTAAATTCTAAGTCGAATGTTTCGACAACCATTGCCTGCAACCGTTCGCAGTACTTGTTAAATCGTAGTTCTTGAATGTATGCTGTGCCAACTTTGCCATCGGCAACTGAGTTACTTGATTCTTCAACACCTGTTGGCAAGTAAGCACTGGGAATTCTCAACGCACGGAATAACTTGTTAGTAAAGAAGCGTAAGTCAGTAATTTCACCTAGGTTAGTACCGCCTGGTAACGTTTCTACTTTTGATCCGCGACCTTCTGCTGTCTGCGGAAAGAAATAATCTTCGTTAGTGCTTAATGGATTATAACTTGAGTCAACAATGTTTGAACCGCCGCCACTAGCACTAGGAATGCGGCGCTGCTGTATTTCGTTTTTAACACGTTCAACAAAGCTCATGGCCATGTGTGCTGGCATATTACCCACGTCAACATAGAAAATCCTACGTTCAGGCGCACGTTGAATACGATAGATAATAATTGCATCTTCCAGCAATTCTTTTTGCTTGTAAACTTTGAATACTGATTCTAGCAAGCTATTGCCGAAAGGATAGTTTCTATCTAGTCCTTCACTTAATGAAATATGCACAACATCTTTTGCATCAACGCAAAATTCGTTTGAAGCATTTTGAAAACGTGTACCAGGAGACTGTCCCATATCACCAACCATACCGCGTCCAAATCCGCCACCTGTGGTGTAAGAGCTTGTACCGCTAGGGCTAGTGTTAGATGTTCCGTGTGGAGTAACCGCAACTAGATTTGCAAAGTTGAAGTTCATATCTTTAATAACATACTGCTCAGGAACTTTACCTTCGCTTTCGTTTACAATAATTTTGCTTACTTTGGCAGCATCAACAAATAGCCATTTTTTAGTTTCAGGATCACGTACAAAGAAACAGTCGCCGTATTTGAATGCATTACGCACAATGCGGAATATACGTGTTTCAAATTGTTGTTGCTTGACCCACTTCTGCAGGCTGTCTTTAATTAGTTTAACTTCAGTGCTAGTCGGCTTGCCGCGGAAGTGTGTACTAAACGGTGTTTCGTTTTCTTTATCGCGCTGTGTACAAAATTCAGCAAGGATATCTAGTGCAGCGTTAACTTCACTGTCCATATCCATTGTGTCGTATTGAATATACTTTTCAATACGGTTCGGACTACCTGCGTATACATCTGGCAAGTAGCTTGAGTAATTAGTACGAGCTGGCCCGGGTCTCCCTTGGCCGCCCAATGGACTCATTGATCCTGATTGATTCGATGTGTCTACTGGGGTGAAGTATTTTTTCCAACTCATTATATTATCCTATTATTAGACGCTGGCAAATAAGTCACCGCTCAATCCTTGCTGCACTGTAAGCTGTCTATCTTGAACATCTTTCATGTTCATATTTACTTTTATTAACTGCTCCAACTTAGTATTTAAGCTAGCAAGTAATGATTCTGCTGATTCTTGAGTAGGTGCCGCAGCAGTAGCAGCGCCTCCTGAGTTCTTCATCTCTGCTTTGTCTGCTTTAGCTTTAACTTCAGCTTCTTTTTTATTTTCAATATCTTTCTTTCCGGCTTCAGCTGTAGACATACCGCCTGATTTTGGTCCTCCGGCAATTGCTACTTCAGATTTCAACAAGTCTAAACTATTGTTTGTATTAAAATTAGTCTTTGCTTGTGCTGCCTCGGCTTTATCGTTTTCAACACCAATTTTCTTAGTATGACTATCTTTTAGTCCAATAAGTTTTTTATCTATTTCAGTTTTCTTTTGCTCTCTGGCTTCTTTCTTTGTTTCACTGCTTCGTTCGTTAGCTACCCCTTTTCTTTCTGCATCTCTAACTTTTTCTTTTTCGTCTAATGCTTGTCGTTCAGCTGCTACTTCTTGTTGTTTAAGTTTAACTGCTTTATTTGCATCACCAAATGTAATTTTATCAAGTACTGCTAAAAATCCGTCTTGCAACAATAGAAAGAATCGTTTTAAATTATCTCCGACTGCATCAAGTGCTGTGCTAAATGACCAACCAGTATCATAGAGCTGTTTAAATCCTGCAATAAGTGCAACAACACCTGCAACTATACCAATAATTGGAAGAGTAAGCAAAGATAGTGCCGTTGTGGCTAAAAAGGATGCTGCAGATTGTGCTAGAGTTGCGGCTGTCGTTATAGCTAGATAGCCTCCATATATTGCTAATGCTGTACCTAATCCCAAAAATATTGGCATCAGATTATCAGCAATAAATGTTCCTATACGTTCAAACATAGGCATTACATAGGTGCCTATTAGATTAGCAATGTCGTTAAACACGGGTACAACATAGTCGTTAATAGCTGATGCCATTAGTTGCAACACTGGAACAATATCTACCAACACAAATGCTGCCAAAGTTAGGAAAGCTGGGTACAGGCTATCTCTAATAAAGTTTCCAATACTTTCAAATATTGGTTTTAAATTTGTTACAAGATACATACCAACTTGTGTAATAATATCGCTAAAAATCATAAAGGCAGGTAACACATAAGTTGTTACTAGATCGGCAACAATTTTAAATGCTCCCATTAATACATCAAGCATACCACTTCCAGCTAATGCCATTGAAAAAGCGTTTCCAATTTCTGCAAGACTTTGCTGAAACTTTTGCATCTTCTCATTCATCTTGTCAGTGTTCTTTGCAGCTTCGCCCTGTTGTTCCCCTGCTTTCTTCACACCGTCTGTGGCAATTTGGTAAGTGGCTGCAAGTGCATTAGTGGTTCCTGCAAGACTAGCATCGGCTGCTGCTGCACTTTTAATATTTTTTAGATTCTTTGCACCCTCTTCCTTCATTTTATTGTTAAGAGCGTTACGTTCTGCATCAGTAACCGCTTCACCACGCTGCATCTTCTGTTGCATAGTAGTTAACATAGCCGCCGACTGAGGCAATTGCGCTAACAACTTTTGATTCTCTTCAGTAGTTGCTGTACCGTTGGCCAACATATCTTTGGTAAAGTTCTGCAACGGTTCTGGCAATCCGAGAACAGTATTTCTAAAAGACTTTTGTACTTCTTCGTTCTGTCCAGCCATTGCTGCTTGGAACTGTGCATCTTTAGCCAGTGTTGCTGCTTGTGCTTCTTTAGCAGAACGTTCTTCGCCGGTAATCTTTGCAAGGCCGTCCATCTCTTTTAGATATGTCCTTGCACCTTGTGCTAGTTGAGCATTAGTCTTACCGCCAGACAACCCTTGGCTTCTTAATAACGCACCATATCGAATAAGACCGCCATTAATTTCTTGACTACTCATACCTAGTGCATATAACTCCGAACTAGTTGACCGTACTGATTTTGAAACTTGTGCAAAGTTTTTAGCACCATCTTCGGTAGTTGTACCAAAGGCCATCAAGCCGGCACCGTTATTTTTAATTAATGATCCAAATTCTGCCATGTTCATGCCAGCTTGAGATGCTGATGCAGAGAAACTAGCCATGCTTCCACCGAAACTTGCTCCGCCGCCTGCGGCATTTACAAATGATTTAGTAACTCTATCAGCTGCGCCAGCAACTGCTCCAAATGCTCCACCTACTAGGCCGCCCACAATTGGTAACTGTTTAAATATATCAGCTGCATCTGTAATTGAACCATCTAACTGAGCGAACTGGCTAACAGTGCTGGTTAGTTTATTACCTAGAGTAAAGAACCCTCCAACAACACTACTGATACCAACTGTTAGTCTTTTAAAATGATCAGTGCTAGCTTTCCGGTTACCGTTATCTTCTTTCTGATTTTTATTTCGATCTCTCTGATTCTTTTCGTCGTCTTTATTACCTTTTCCACCTTTCATTCCCTTAATAGCACTGACTAACTCTCGTAAGGTGGCTTCAGACGCTGCATTCTTAGCTTCTACATTTCCTATGCCTGGTATATCAATTGTTACTGATGCCATTAAATAAATTCCTGGTAAACTGCGTACATAAATACGTTATAACACTATTGTATTTATCGGAGAAAAATATGAATCAAAATGTAAATATACCGCAAACGCCAAAATTAAATCCTTTGGCTAATTGGTATAGACAGCCTAAAATCTATGTGAGATTGCCTAGTCAAGGTCGATTCTATCCCCCAGGTGCATTAGACGTTAGTGCAAACGAAGAATATCCTGTATACTCAATGACTGCCAAAGACGAGTTAATGTTTAAAACTCCTGATGCACTGTTAAGCGGGCAAAGTACAGTTGAAGTTATTAAAAGTTGTATTCCTGCTATTTTAGATCCCTGGGCAATGCCCAGTATTGATCTAGACTTTGCACTCATTGCTATCCGCATCGCTACCTACGGCGAAAACATGGAAGTTAGAGTAGACTGTCCACATTGCAAAGAAGAAAATACCTACGATATCAACCTGTCAGACTGGATTGGTATCTTTAGCCAATTTACTTACAATTCAATTGTAGAAGCTGGGCCGCTAAACGTGCATGTGAGACCTTACAACTATAAAGAAGTTACAAAAGCATCAATTAAAACACTAGAGCAACAGAAGATCTTTGGCATTATTAACAATGAAGAAATCAGCGATGAACTAAAGTTAGAAAAGTTTGGTGAAAGTTTTGTTAGACTAACTGAACTCACAGTTGATATTATTGCAGATTGCATTACACATATTGAAACTCCAGACGGATCCACTGACGATAAAGTTCAGATCAAAGACTTTATTAATAATTCATCTAAAGATGTATTTGAAGCTATCCAAACACACATTACTAAAATTAAAGATACTATAGAGTTTAAAGCAAAAGATGTCCAATGCGGAGACTGTCATAAGGAGTTCTTACTACCTGTGACAATGGACCAATCAAATTTTTTCGCAGTAAAATCTTAAACAGCCCTTTGCCGGAGATTTTACAGATAGCCAAACGGATGGAGTCTGAGGTTAAGGGAATCAAGAAAGACGTTCTCAAAATGTGTTGGTACATGAGAGGTCTTTCTTATAGTGAAGGCATGAATCTAAGTCATGATGAAAGAGAAATTGTTGCTGAGATTATTAAAGAAAACTTAGAGACTACAAAGAAAACTAACTTACCTTTCTTTTAATCATAAAAAAGCCTGCTTAAAGCAGGCTTTTTGTTGGCTGTATATATTACTTTTGACGGAACAATGTAAAGCCTTCGGCAACTACTTTACCGCTATTAACTTTACTTTGAGTCTGCATAGCTGGTTGAGCTGGTTGAGCTGCTGCTCTGCCAGTAACTCTAACTGGATTTTTGCGTACAGGAGCCGGCGCTGTCATTGAAGTTTGTAGCATAGCAAGAATTTTCTGTTTCTCGCTAGGCTTTAAAGTGGCAATGGCCTGCTGTGCTTGTTTGTACCCAGATGCTGCTGCCATTGGTGCTGCGTTCTTAGGAGCTGCTTTCTTAGGAGCTGCTTTCTTAGGAGCCGTAACTTTAGCATATTCATCGTCATATGCTTTTTTCACAGCTGGATCTTGTTCTGCATCTGGTTCTGCATCTGGAACATCACCTGCAATGTTTGCAGTAGAAGTAGCTTTACCTTTTTGGTACGCTTTCTTAACGCCACCTGCAATGCCGCCAATCATACCAACGCCTTTAGCAACCCCGCCAATGCCCTTAGCTAGTCCACGACCAATAGCACCTAACGGTCCTTCTTCAAGTTCTTGTGATTCAGTTAAGATTTCAGTTAGTCGCATTTTAATTCATTCCTAGGCATATGTTATAATCTTTTTCAGATCTATAGTTTATTTATTACAATAATGAGCTAAAGCTCATTTGCTTTTTCGCTCACGCTCAAAGCACTTCTTTTATTTAACAGTATTTTAAGAGATATGTTATTAATGCAATTAAGTATTATGCAGATTGTTCAGTCACACTTAGCCCTTGCGGGCTAAGAAAATCTAGCATTATGCGAGTTGCACAGTACACAGTAGCGTTAGAACTATAAGCATTGCTGCTTGCGTAGGCGGTTATCCGGTACCTACTCATTCCGTCTTAATAATAACGGCGAATTACTATGCACACGCTATCGCACATAGTAATCGTGGGTCTCTCTCCCATCTTTTAGCCTTTTTTAATATTCTCTTTATAAATCAAACCGGTTGTACGTAGGCGTATCCGATCGTCGTCCTGTTAAGGATAGTGATTTATAACCTCTTCACCAAGTAGAGATTCCTTACCGTCACACATCAGAACGGATTTGGGGCACAGTTATAGTCGCCGGTGCGGGCTTTTTTGGTGATTAAATGCCTGGATTTGTTGAAATTGTCTGTGCCTAGCGGCAATGGTGTTGCTTAAATTTTGGGTTTTTTGAGGATATGTGAGCCGTGAACTCGAACCTGTATGTGACCGTTGTACCAGTCAGTAGATTCTAGAACTTTGTGTTTAAATTGTTCTCTTGCCTCGATGTAGCTGCATTCTGATTTGTTTTTGCAGTAAAATAGAATTTCTCTGGTGAAGTTATTTTTGCCTAAAGTCTTAATATCTGCTGTAAGCGCATCGCTAGAACCATAATAGTCCTTCCAATCGCTTTCAATCTTGCCTCTAATTTTCTTTTTTTTCTTAGTGCCGTTCTTAAGTGTAACTGTTTTATAAGTTGTTTTTGCGAACTTTGCTAGTTTTTTGCCTATATACTTGCGCCCAGAGATGACATTGGTAATAAGATATACGAAACCGATATAATCTTCGGAGATTGCAGTAATTTCTTTCTTCTTATAGTACCATGTCATCGAGTACTTATTTTAGGGGGTCTTCCTACCATGCCTTTCCTGGCTGCTTTACGTTCGTCTCTTTTTGCCTGTATTTCTGTGCGCCTTAAACTTGCCTCATTGCGTATCTCACTCAGCCAATATCGTGCTCTAACACCAGCACTATCTGAACCTCGATGTTCAAAGCGATCCTGATACTTAAAGTATTCCTGAAAAGCGTGGATCATACGATCATGACTGTCTGTACTCATTTATTGTACTATCTCTACGTCGTTGCTGTAAGTGGTAAAGCCGCCTTCTTTTATTACTTTGAGCACATGATTTACTCGACTGGTTAAATCATCACGGTGACTGATCAAGAACACATTCTTATCACGCTCGCGAGTCATCTTTTTAAGTACACTAATAGAACTTTCAACACCGCTAGCGTCCATACCGCTATCAACAAGCTCGTCAATAAACAATAAGTTGATACTATGATATAAGTTTTCCCACACATCACGGAATGCCCAGCTCATACTTAGAATTAATCGATTACGTTCACCACGTGATAAGTTATCAAAGTCTAGATCTTGGCCTAACTGTGTAATAATAACACTCAAGTCATTCTGGAATTCAACGATATGTGGCAACCCAATCTTATCGAGGTAATATGTTAGGCGTTGATTCAAGTGCGCTAAGTTTTGATCAATAATTCGTTTGCGTACAAAACTATCTTTATTTGTTAGCAACTTGTGCAGGAACTCTTGATGCTCTTTGATGCGGTTAGCTTCATTTACAGCTTGCCAGTTAATTTCCTGAACCGCACTTTTCTTAAGTTCGTTAATCTGTTCAAGATACGGATTATTATCACCTTCTTTAATTTCTAAATCTTTAATTAACCCGTTGATAGTATTCTTATGATTAAGTGCTTCCTCTAAGCTGTCGTACTGTACTCTAGGACAATCACCCAATTCACCAATTTCTTTCAAGGCAAATTCAGTGTCCATAATTATTTCCCCGGCAGATTCGAAGTTAACAGTAGCTTCTTCGAGATCTTTAAGTTTACCGGAAAGTACAGACTCATGTTTTTCATCGTGAAATTCTTGTCCGCAGGCATGACATTGGTGATTTTTAAGAGTAGCAATTTCAGCAGTTAGCTTATCGAATCGTTTTGTATCTTTATCTTGTTCTAATCGAGTGCGTTGCATTGCGCTAGTTAAATCGTTAATGTCTTTACGTTTTTCATTGTAGAGAGCAAGAGCCTTATGATTAACAATTTCAACTTCTGGATCAATAGTACTAAGCGTGTCAATGCTCTTTAAAATATTTTCGATATTTTTTTCTTTAGTCTCATCCCACAGGCGCTGTTTTCGTTCTAGCGCATCGATACTCTGCTGTATACGCTCGTTGGACACTTTGATAGTTTCAATGCGAGTGTTTTCTGTCGTAATTGAATCTTTGCTAATACGGATAGCTTCTTTAAGGGTTTCTGCTTTTTCAGAAAGTAAAGTAATGCCCAATAACTGCTCAATAATGCTGCGTTGTTCACCAGCTTTCATAGACAAGAACGGTTCGGTGTAAGTGTTCAACGCCACAAGATGCTTAAACATATCGTGACTCATGCCCATCATTTCTTCGATGGCTTTTTGTGTTTCACGACTATCACCTTGACTTTCGTCTAGGTCTTTAAGATATTGTTCTTGACCATTGATACTAAATTTGAGTACGTTAGGTTTACGGCCACGTTCAATATGATACTCTTGACCATCTTTGTCAAATGTCAGGGTAACTAACATACCCTTACCGTTAATCTTGTTAACTAGATTATCTTTTTTGATGTTAGTAAGAGCAGTTCCATAAATGCCATAGCTAAGGCCGTTAATAATAGTAGTCTTACCAGTACCGTTGCGAGCACCACTATCATCTCCACCAAGGTCTAAGTTTTCACCGAGTACAAGTGTAAGCTGGCCTTTGTCAAAACTAATAGCCTGGGTTTGATTGCCCACACTCATAAAGTTGCGAACGGTTAAATTCTTTATCTTAATTGTCATAGGTTTCTATAAATGTCCAACAACATACCTTTGTCAAATGCATCGCTTTCGATAGCATTAATTTGATTCATAACAATTGTATCTACACTTTCAAAGCTAATATCAATTGGAACAGAATTTGATTCTATTTCTACTTTTTCGGGGATTAACATCAACTCACGTAATTTGTACTGAGGAATAAACTGCTCTTTGATAAAGTTTGCTTCTTCGAACGTAATAGGCAAGTCGATAGTCACACGGCAATGCATCTTCTCACGTAGAAGTCCTTCTGGGTCGTCAATAATCTGACTCAGCTTGTAGGTTCTAAACGTGGGCTGCCCTGGCCATGTATGATATTCGGGCTCATTGCCCCACTCTAGAATCATCATACCGCGAACATCGTCACCTGCATCGGCATAATTATGGGGGAAAGCATTGCCAATGTAGGTTACATTGCCTTTACTCTGTCGCTTATGAAAGTGTCCGCTGAATACATACTCTTGTCCACTAAAGTGACTAGCTTGCAACGTTCCGTGATCTGGCATCTGCACCATGGCGTTCATATAGAACAATGGCAACTCTAAGTGTCCAAACACATAGCGGCTTTTAAGTTTAGAAACTCCTCGCCACTCGTCGCCTATTAGCCAAGGCATAATAGTAACATCACCTTCTGTTAATTGATCTCTAACAGGAATAATGTTAGGAAACAGTCGCATAAATTCGATGCTATTAATTTCACGCTTGTCTTTGTAGAACAGATCGTGATTGCCTAGAATAAAATAGACTTTTTCAAAACTTTTGCTCAGCTTCTCTAAGTTGCTCACAGTATAATTCATAGTACTAACGTCTGTAGTACTGCGATTATGATGCCAGTCTCCTAGAAAGATTGCAGTTTCGCAACCTTGTTCTTTAGCAGTGTCACAGAACCAAGATACGAAATCTTCGCAATCTTGATTATGTGTACGACTACCACTTTTAAGGCCAAAGTGAATATCTGTGAAACAAGCGACTTTTTTAAACAATGACATAGTATCTCCTAATATTATTATACAGGGTTAAAGACAAAATGTCAACTAGTCGTTATCGCCAACAGGAGGTGTAGCTGAAATAGTTGCTCCACCGCCTCCGGACCCACTGTTCTGCCTACTCCAACTTGGGTTCATTCCGTTCATTTCAAGAATATCATCTCGAATGTTTTGATTACGCTTCTCAATATTGATAATGCGAACAAAACTGTTAGTAACAGCAGCGGTATAGTAAGCAAACGGGTTATCACTTTTGCTTTCATCAAATTGTAAACCTATCTGGGTGAGCTGAAGGATTGCTTGACCGCGCATTTCATCGTTGTAAGTATAGCCACGAACGTTTCCTCTGGTCGCATATCTTTCACATAATTTTAAAAACATGCGAGCTAGATTGTTAGTCATTTGCCCGTGTTCTTTATTAAACACTCCTGTGGTAAAATCACCTTTCCAGTGGCTCTTACCAACTAAGATTAGGTTATTATTAGCATCAAACTTCCAGTGTTGGAACGGAGGAAAATTCACTTTTTCGTGACTATCGGCAGTATTTTTTAAAGTCTTCTTACGACCCGGAGCAAGCGGAACATGTACAAAGGTCATAACTCTAAAAACTACATCATCTTTCTTGATAGTTTTATAGTCGATTTCGAATTCTTTAGAAGGTAACTTTTTACCACCTGCAAGTACAGCAGCTTCGTGAGCTAATTTAGCTAATCTTGATGCTCTATTGCGTTTAGCTTCCGCTATTGTACGAATATTGATCTTTTCTACATTTGGTATAATCATATCATAGTCTGCGTATTCGGGCGCAGAGTAGGTACAAAATGTGTTTTTGCTTCTGTGGATCTCTTTTAATAGATCTTTGTTAGTTAGATACTTTATTTTGGGTACGGTATTCATTATATAAGGATCTCCTGTTACTAATATAATAGCACATTTTTAATGAAATAAATAGAGTATAGCGGAGATATTTAACCAAAATGGCACTATCTATAAATCCTTTGGCACAACTGATTTCAACAGCGACATCTAGTATTGCACAGGCAACAAATGAAGCAAATGCAGCTCTACCAGGTATAGGGGATGCGTTCTCAAAAGCTAACCTAGACGCTAAGATCGGAAGACTAAGCGGAGAAATTGGTAGCGGGTTAAACGGAATGACCACAGGGGCTAAGGGGTTACTATCTACAGCAAGTTCATCACTTAATGGAGTTGGCGGCTCTATCGGAAATGCCCTTGGACAGATTAATACCACAGGACTCGGCGGACTAGGCACTAGTATCCAAAGCTCAGTAGCAGGCGGTATTAGTAGTCTACAAACGGCAGTTGGGGCAACTAGTAATATTACAGCGGATATTTCCGGCACACTTAACAAACTAGCAGGCGGTAATCTCGGCGGCGGATTACAAGCTCTTGCTGGAGATATTAGTAAAGCAGCAGGCATGCTAAACAATTTTCTAAGCCTAAAACGTGGAGCTAATTTACCAGCCGGTGGCCAGCTATTCACTCAAAACGGACAAGCTATTAAATTACAAGCTAGTGCCAAAAACGATTGGCGTGTAAGATTAAATGCTAACTGGACATTATTTGACAGTCCGCTGTTTAGCCTGTTGGAGAATACCGGCGGTGTTGTGTGGCCTTACTTGCCTAACATCACAGTTTCTACTAAAGCAAATTATAATTCAGTAGAAACTACTCACAGTAACTATCCTACACAGGGATATAAAAACAGTGTAGTTGAAGACATCTCTATTGTTGGAGAGTTTACTTGCGAAACAGAAACAGATGCCGCTTACTGGATAGCAGCAACTACATTTTTTAAGACCGCTACAAAGATGTTTTTTGGACAAGGAGCTAATGCAGGTAATCCTCCAATCATTTGCAACCTAAGCGGATATGGATCAAGTGTATTTGATTCAATTCCTGTTGTAGTAAAAAGTTTTAGCGTAGACCTAAAAGATGATACCAACTATATTCAGTGTAACACCTTTGGAACTAATACTTGGGTACCAGTAGTTAGCACTATTTCAGTTACAGTAAGTCCAATTTACAACAGAGCAAACTTGAGAAAGTTCAGCCTAGCAGATTATGCCAAAGGCAAAGTAGCATCAAGTACAGGATATATCTAATATGGCACAATATAAATCTACAAGTCCGTGGGCAGCTACAAGACAAAACAATCTATATTTGGAATTACTAGAAATTAGACCTGTACCTTCTGAACCCGACGATTTTAAATATACGATCGAAAATCAGTATAGGCATCGGCCTGATTTGTTAGCCTATGATTTATACGGTAATGTAAAATTATGGTGGGTATTTGTTCAACGTAACATGAGTGTTTTACGAGACCCAATATATGATTTTGAACCAGGAACAACCATTTTCTTGCCTAAAAAATCTAATCTAGAAAAATATCTAGGAGTATAAATTGGCATTATTTAGAGATCTTGGTACAGCAGCATTAAACATTGTTAAACCGGACGGAACAAATATTATTAGTTCCGGACTGTCTTCTCTGGTAAGTATCGGGTCGGCAGTACGTACAACCTTAGAGAATCCAGCAAGAGCTACTGACAAACTAGTTGATGGCGTTAGTAAGGTAGCTACTGATCCTAACAAGCCGTTATCTGTAGTGACTAGAAATCTTCCAAGCGTGATTAAGAATCCCTTAGAAAAATTCGCATCAGTTAATTACATGTGGACATTAGCATGTCTAACTCCTAAACAATTTAATAATCCGTCCTTGTATAGAAACAATGATCAAGTGTGGACAAATGACAGTTATATAGATGATAAAACTGGTAACACATTCAGTTCAACTGTGATATTTTCTTCCGGCGGTCGATTTGATAGTCAGCGAACTAAAACAGCTAGTGGATCTCCTGAATACTATATTCAGAATTTTGTTATGAAAACTACTGTTGGTGCAAACAGTAAAACTGGTAATAGTAACGCATTTAAATTTGAATTTGATATATATGAACCACACAGCATGGGACTGTTGTTACAGAGTCTTCAAGTAGCTGCAAACACTGCTGGATATATCAACTATCTTAGTAATGCTCCTTATGTTTTAAAATTAGACTTTATGGGATGGGACGATCTAGGTCTTGGTTACAAAGCAGTAAAATCAAAATACTTTGTTCTTAGACTAACCTCGTGTAAGTTTAGCGTTAACGAAGGCGGCAGTACTTATAAAGTAGAAGCTGTTCCGTATAATCATCAAGGGTTTAGTGATGATATCAATACTGCCTACACTGACTTAAAATTAGTAGCGTCTACTCAAGGAACTGTTGAAGAAATACTATCTACTGGACCAGAAAGTTTGCAAGCAGTTCTTAACAAAATTGAACAGAAGTTAGTTGCTGATAAACAAGTTGGAGTGGCTGATCAATATGAAATTCAGTTTCCAAAAGACTCTTCTTCCTTTCAGCGAGCTAATGCTCCAGTAGGAACACAAAAAGCAACATCAAGTCCCGGCCAGCTAGCAAAAATAGTAATAGCTGGAAGTAATACTGAAGTAGTAGCTGCTTTTGATAAAAACGAAATTGGCGGTTCAAGTTTAGGATTTAGTCAAAGTAGTGGCGGCAACATGACCTTTAAGAAAGCCGGCGATCAGTATGACGCTAAGACCGGAGTTGTTAAACGAGACAACATGACTATTGATCCTAAAAACAGATCATTTCAATTTAGCCAAGGACAAACACTTACCGCAATTATTAATCAGGTAGTAGTCAGTTCTAAGTATGCACAAGATGCAGTTACCAGTGTGAAAAATCTTAAGGATGGGTTTATTAAGTGGTTCCGTCTTGATGTACAAATTGAACTACTAGACTTTGATGTACTAACTAGCGACTTTGCTAAGAAAATTACATATCGAGTAGTTCCGTATTTCGTACATCATTCTATATTTTCTAATCCTAATTCAGTACCCATTGGATATCCAAAGTTGCTAGGTAGAATTTGTAAAGGATACGAATACATATACAGCGGTCAAAACGTAGATGTCCTTAAGTTTGACATAAAAATTAATAATATGTTCTATACTGGTATTCAACCAGGTAACCCTGCAGATGCTTCTACGGCTAGTAACCAAGATCAAAAGGGTGTAGCAGCAGAACAGCCTAAAGAGTCAAGAGTTGCCGACGGCGGATCAAGAGCTGCACAAACAGCTAACCTAGGAAGATCTAGACCTAAAAAGACTCCAGAACAGATAGTAGCAATGAAAGGCGGCACTGGCGATTCTAACACTGAGCGACAGGTAGCGGAACAGTTTCATAGAGCATTTACACAGAGCCAAGCAGAGATGGTAACTGTTAATTTGGAAATTTTAGGGGATACCTATTGGGTAGTAGATAGCGGACAGGGAAACTATTTTGCCGCTACTGTAGAACCGCAAGCACAAATTACAGAAGACGGTACAATGAATTACGAAAGCGGCGATGTTTTCATTTATTTGACCTTTAGAACTCCAATTGATATTAATCAAGAAACAGGATTATATAATTTTCCTAAAGCTGAAAGTCCATTCACTGGGATCTACAGGGTAACTATGTGCGAAAATATATTCAGCGACGGTATTTTTAAACAAAAACTAACTTGTATTAGAATGCCAGGACAGCCAGCTGACTATGCAGACAGCCCAGCAGAGATTAAATCAGATCTCAGAACAGATCCAGCCAATGCATTATCTATTAAACTTGGCCCAGAAGAAAAACCTAAAACATCCGTAATAGATAATACGCCACCAGTGGATTACACATAATATGTCACAACAAAAACGTAGCTCAGTAGCAGTAACAGACAAAAAAGATATCGGCGCAGGGCCCTACTTGGCTAAAATTATTAGTCACTTAGATCCAAGTTTTATGGGAAGTTTAGAAGTTACTTTACTTAGAAATCAAGGAAACACTATTGGCGAGGATACACAAACATACATTGTAAAATGTGCCCAGCCATTTTATGGGTACACTGCCTATGAGAACATGGGACAAAATACTGCTACTGACGGAAAAGTTCCAACAATTGAAGCGTTTAACGATACTCAAAAAAGCTATGGTATGTGGTTCGTACCACCAGATCCGGGAGTAACAGTATTAGTAGTATTTGTTGATGGAGATCCTAGTCAAGGATATTGGATTGGATGTATACCTAGTAGATTTGCTAATAATATGGTTCCTGCAATCGCAGGGTCAACACAAGTCGATATGGACAAGGCGGACAAAGACAAATATAATACTAAACAGCCATTGCCAATTGCAGAACTAAATCGTAGATTGAATGCAAAAGACCAGTCAGTTGACATTGATAATAAAAAGAGGCCATTACACCCTATTGCTGAAAGATTCTTAGAACAAGGACTAGTAGAAGATGATGTCCGGGGAGTTACTACTTCAAGTGCTAGACGTAATACTCCTAGCATGGTATTCGGAATATCTACTCCAGGACCACTAGACAAACGTAGCCAAGCAAAGAAAGCAAGATTAGGAACATTGTCAAGCCAAACAACTGCAACAGTTCCAGTCAGCAGACTAGGCGGAACACAGTTTGTCATGGACGACGGCGACGATCGTTATCAACGTGCAACGCCAGCAGGAGGTCCAACAGCCGGCCCTGTAAAGTATGCAGATGTACTTGCCGGCGAAAAGGGCGACCCTACTATTCCGTACAGCGAATACTTCCGTATCCGTACAAGAACCGGCCACCAACTGCTAATGCATAACAGCGAAGATTTAATCTACATTGGAAATGCTAGAGGTACATCATGGGTAGAACTGACTAGCAATGGTAAAATAGATATCTATGCTGCCGATAGTATCAGTATCCATACTGAAAATGATTTAAACATTAAAGCAGCCCGTGATATTAACATGGAAGCTGGCCGCAACATTAATATCAAAACGTTGTCTGGGCAAATGCATGTTGAAACTGCAACAAATTTTGAAGTATTTGCCAATGCTGATGGCAAAATTACTATAGGTAAGAATCTTGATATACTTGTAGGTGCAAATACAAAAGTATCTCAAGTAGGAACATTTGATCTTAATTCAGGCGGTGATAACAAATTTAGTACTTCTGGAAACACTAGTATAGGTAGTGCAGGGGATCATAAAGAAACTGCGGCAACTATTAACATGAACAGTGATCTTGCTGCTGATCCAGCAGTAAATGCCGACTTCGTTAGGCCGTTACCGTTACATGCTAATCCAGTAACGAGTGGTGATAGGAATTGGGCATCAACAAAATATCAGTCAGGTACCACAAACAGTATTATGAAACGCATACCTATGCACGAGCCTTGGCCGCTGCATGAGAATCAAGCACCTAACTTATTAACTCCGGATAACACGGATAGGGACGTATAACATGGCCAATAAATTATATAATCAAAAAACTGTTGCAGTTAATAAAGCATCGGTCGGCGATGCAGGAGGCAGCTTTGCCTACAAAGGATTTAGTTCAAGCGAAACTAAAAAGAACTTTAAGCTCTATGATATAGACTTAGTCAAACAGGATTTACTCAATCATTTTTATATCCGTAAGGGTGAAAAATTAGAAAATCCAGAGTTTGGTACAATTATCTGGGACATGCTGTTCGAACAATTTACTGAAGATGTAAAAAATATGATTGCCAAAGATGTTGAGGACATTATCAATTATGATCCTCGTATTGCGGTAAATCAAGTACAAATAGATAGTACTGACCAGGGTATTAGAATACAAGCAGATATTACATATATACCCTTTAACATTAACGAGCGCATGAGTTTTAATTTCGACAAGGACAATTCCGTCATTAACTGAGCACATTATTTTGTTTGGTAAATATGATTATAGGACTGAAAGATGACAACGACAACAAGACAAAATAACTTAATTTTAAACCAAGATTGGACTAGAATCTATCAGACGTTTAGTAATGCTGACTTTAAAAGTTACGACTTTGAAAATTTACGTCGTGTCATTATTACCTATCTCCGTGAAAACTATCCGGAAGATTTTAACGATTATATTGAGTCATCTGAGTACATGGCTCTTATTGATGCTGTTGCATTTTTAGGTCAAAGTCTTGCTTTCCGTATTGATCTAGCATCAAGAGAAAACTTTATTGAGCTTGCAGAGCGTAAGGAAAGTGTCCTACGTCTTGCTCGTATGTTAAGCTACAACGCCAAAAGAAACATCTCTTCTAGCGGTCTTTTAAAATTCTCTACAGTTACAACTACCGAAGACATTCTTGATAGTAACGGTAAAAACTTAGCACAGCAAATTATCTCTTGGAACGACCCAACTAACACTAACTGGTTAGAACAATTCATAACTGTGTTAAACTCTGCAATGGCAGATAATACAGAGTTTGGTCGTAGTCAAGGTAGTGCAACTATACAAGGCATTCCTACAGAACAATATAGATTGCGTAGCACCAGCACAGATGTTGCAGTTTACACATTTAACAAAACTGTAGCCGGCCGCGGCATGGCTTTTGAAATTGTAAGCACGTCATTTAATGGTAGCACCAGCATATACGAAGAACCGCCGGTTCCTGGTAATCAAGTAGGATTTGTCTACCGTAATGACGGCAAAGGGCCTGGTAGTTCTAACACTGGTTTTTACTTGATGTTTAAACAGGGCAGTTTAGAGCTTGCAGACTTTAATATTGAAGTTCCTACAACTAATGAAACAGTCTCAGTTGACAGTGTTAACATTAATAACAATGATGTATGGTTATACAGCCTAAGCTCAACAGGCACACAACTAAATGAATGGACTCCGGTATCTACGTTACTAGGTAACAATATTGCCTACAATAGTCTAAGTCAAGATATTAGAAATATCTACTCAGTTGTTACTAAAGAAAACGACCGTATTGATTTAAAATTTGCTGATGGAGTATACGGTAATATTCCACAAGGTGCATTTAGAGTTTACTATAGAGTTAGTAACGGATTATCATATACTATTGCACCGGCAGAAATGCGCGGTATTAACATTGCAGTTCCTTATACTAACAAACAAGGAGTACAGCATACATTAACTATTGGGCTAGCATTGCAGTCAAGTGTATCTTCAAGTGCAGCTTCTGAAGATATTGACACTATTAGAACAAATGCACCTGCGGTATATTATACACAAAATAGAATGATTACTGGTGAAGATTACAATCTTGCACCGTTATCAAGTAGCCAAGATATTTTAAAAATTAAAGCAGTTAATAGAACAAGTAGCGGAATTTCTCGCAACTTTGAAATTATTGATGCCAGCGGAAAATACAGTTCAGTTAATGTATTTGCAAATGACGGATTCTTATATAAAGAAGAAATTGAAAGAGCATTGACTTTTAACTGGTCAAACCGAATAGATATTATTAATTTTATTAAGCGTAGTGTTGAGCCTGTATTTACAGACACCGATGTTTATAACTTCTACATAACTAATTTTGATAAAATAACATTCACTGAAACTAACACTGTATGGGAACAAACAACAACTCAAGTAAATCTTACTACCGGGTATTTTAAAAACTCAGTAGACCAATCGTTATTCCAAGTTGGCACTTATTCTACTAATAATTTAAAATATGTTAAATTTGGTGCGTTGGTTAAATTTGTTCCTCCTACAGGTAAAGCATTTAAGAATGGACAAATTGTAGACATTAACCTTGCAGATTCGTTGCAAACTGATCGACTGTGGACCAAAGTAATTAAAGTTGTCGGCGACGGTACAAATTCTGGCAGAGGTATATTAACATCGGGACTAGGTCCTGTGTCGTTTAGTGATACTATTCCGTCTGGAGCAATAGCTCAGCGTATTATTCCAAAATTTGTAAATGATCTGCCTGCTGCATTAGAATCGGAAATTGTTAATCAAGTATCTCAAAATTTAAATTTTGGACTGCGATTTGAAGTTGAAGCATCAACATGGAATATTATCACTTCATCTAACCTAGATTCAGTTAGTGACTTTAGTTTAGGACGTTCAGGTGACACTACTAGCAACAATTTAGATGCATCATGGATAATTGCATTTATTAGAGAAGCAGATCAATATAGAGTACGGATACGAGGCCTAGACTATATTGCTGGTAGTGTTGAACAAAATAGATTTTACTATGATGTTAACCAAAAACAATACAATAATCAAGTTGGCGCAGTTGTAAAAGATACTGTAACAATTTTAGGAATCAACACAGTTAGCGATGGATCAGGTAGTGCTATCAAGCAGGATTTCGCATTTGAAGTTACCGATACTATTAAATTTGACGATGGATATGAAAGTGCAAAAGAAATCAAAGTTGCATTTTCAGATATTGACAGCGACGGCGTTATTGATAATCCTGAGCAATTTGAACAGATTATAGGTGAAGATGCAGATTTAAATTATCTATTCTTCCAAGAAGTAACAGATTCTGCAGGAAACACAACATACGAATTGGTTGATAATTCTTCTAATAATATCACAGTGGTACAGAAAGAATCACTAGTTAACGTTAATGATTATGCCAACGGCAATTTAATTTATTTTTATGACTTTGCAGAAAATCGTGTTAAGCGAGTAAACAAAGTTACTAACACATTGATATTAGAAAGCTCCTACAAAGGAGTAGTTGGTAGAGATAAATTAAAATTCCAATACGTGCATAACGCTAGTGTTGATCGCCGAATTGATCCTAGCGTAAGTAATATTATTGATGTATTTTTAATGACTAGAAGTTATGATACTGCTTATAGGATTTATCTAGCAGGCGGAAGTACAGAACCAGAAGCACCTAGCAGCGATAGTTTGCAAATAACGTTTGGTACAAATCTAAATGCGATTAAATCGATCAGCGATGAGATTATATATCATCCGGTAACCTACAAAGTATTATTTGGCAGCACTGCGGCAGCGAATCTACAAGCACAATTTAAAGTAGTTAAGAATCCTAATAAAGCAATCAACGACAACGACCTCAAAGTAAGAATTATCACAGCTATTAATGAGTTCTTTGATATAAACAATTGGGACTTCGGAGATAGATTTTACTTAAGTGAAATGAACACATATATACTAAACCAAACAGCACCAGACATTAGCAATTTAACAATAACACCAAGACAGGCTAGTTTAGCATTTGGTAGTTTATTTGAAATTCAAAGCGGGCCTGACGAAATTTTAATCAGCGGCGCAACAGTAGATGATGTAGAAATAGTGTCAGCAATAACAACCGCCGAAGTCGGTTCTAGCGTTTAACAGAGTATTAAGAAGATAAAATATGGCAGATAAAAAATTCCCTCAAAGCGGTTTACCAATCAGAAAAACTGTTGAATTGTTACCAACAGTTTTTAGATCAGACGCGAATGACAAATTCATGTCGGCAGTGGTTGATCCGTTAGTTCAACCAGGCACCTTACAAAAGTTAGTAGGATATGTTGGAAGACGCTATGGAAATACATACAACGGATCTGATATCTATATTGATACTGATAATACACTACGTAGCAGATATCAGTTAGAACCTGGAGTAGTTTCTAGAACCAATAACACTGTAGACAGTTTCTACGATTATCTCGATTTTAAAAATCAATTACAGTTCTTTGGAAATACAGAGGAACGTGACGACTTAATCACAGGCCAAGAACACTACAGTTGGAATCCTCCTATTGACTGGGACAAGTTTATTAACTATCGCGAATACTACTGGGAACCTAGTGGACCACCAGCGATACCAGTATTCGGTCAATCAGCAAAAATTATTAGCACATACAAAGTTGCTCTCGGATTAAACTCTTTTATCTTTACTCCTGATTCATTTACTAATAATCCAACAATTACACTATACCGTGGCCAATCATATAAATTTCAAATTAAAGCACCTAAAGAAGGGTTTGCAATTAGAACAAACTATGACACTGGCTCATTAATATTCAATCCAGCCCGCCCATATTCTGCAAACGAACAAGCGGTATATGATGGCAAACTATGGAAAGCTAAAGTAGCAATTGCGTCTGGAGCCAGCAGTAGTATTACGCTTGGAAGTCAGGATTGGGAATTTATAGCACTTGTAGCGTCAGGCACTGCCCTTGACTATAGCATTGGTGTTACTAATAATGGAATTGAAAACGGAACCTTAACTTTTAAAGTACCGTACGACGCACCTGATGTATTATTCTATCAAAGTTTAATTGATCCTAACAAGTTTGGTAGGTTTCTAATTACTGATATTGAGGCAAACACAAAGATAAACATTGATAAAGACATCATTGGCAAAATAACCTACACTAGCAGCAACGGAATAACATTCTCAAACGGCATGGTTTTAGAATTTAGAGGACAAGTTACTCCTTTAAAATATAGTCTAGACAGTTGGCTAGTAGAAGGAGTAGGCACAGCAATTACATTAACACGGTTTGCAGATCTTATTGTTCCTGTGTTGACAACAGATACTCCGGAAGTTGTATTTGATAATGAAGGATTTGATACTCAGCCGTTTGACGATGCAACAACATATCCTGCACAGAAAGATTATATCACTATCAAACGTGATAGCAAAGATACTAATCCTTGGAGTCGTTATAACCGTTGGTTCCACCGAAATGTATTAGAATATTCTTACACTTTACGAGGCGAAGATTTTTCAGCAACTGAATCTCAAAGAGCAAAACGTCCTATCATTGAGTTTAAGTCAAACATTCAATTGTTTAATCATGGTAGTATTTCTAAAGAAGTTGTAGACTATATTGATGATTATACAACAGATGTATTTTCTAAAATAGAAGGTAGTGTTGGCTACAACATTGATGGAGAAAATTTATTTGAAGGCGCTCGAATTTTAGTAACTGCTGATACTGATATTCTTGCAAACAATAAAATTTACGAAGTTAACTTTATTACACATAATAACAAAAAACGAATACATTTAGCAGAAACTACAGATTCTGATTCTGTAGCAGGCGCCGGAGTATTAGTACGTCGAGGTAAGAATAACGGCGGATTGATGTATTATTTCAATGGATCAAGTTGGTTAGCTAGCCAAGCAAAAACAGCAGTCAACCAGCCTCCGCTATTTGATGTGTTTGACAGTAATGGAATAAGTTTTTCCAATACTGATACGTACCCTATAAATTCTTTTAACGGAAACAAACTATTTGCATACAAGATTGGAAACAGTATTGCGGACAAAGAATTAGGATTTAGTCTAAGTTACTTGAATATTGACAATGTGGGCGACATCCAGTTTGACTGGAATTGGGAAATTGATAATTTCACATACACTCTTGATCAATTAGAGTTGACTAAAAATATATCTAGCGGATATTTCAAAATTAATCCAGACGATGTTTATTTAAACGGATGGACTAAAACTGATAATACATATATCCAGCCTATCATTGATAGTCAGGTCATTACCGAAGTAACTAACACTATAAAGTTAACAACTATTAACTGGGATAATGTTACTGATAATACTAATTTAATAATTAATTTCTATGTTAACCAACAGCAAAAACAAGTAACGCCTATTACTAGAGAGCGCGGAGTATTCACTTTTGCAAATAATTTTGCAGTTGACGACGTTGTATATGTTAAAATAATTACAGATTTGTCTCCAGATACCGGGTATTATGAAATGCCGGTTAGTCTTGAAAAGAATCCGTTAAATCAAGCATTAACAACTTTTACATTAGGCCAGGCAATTGATCACGTAGCTGGATCAGTTGAGTTTGATACTAGATATTCTGGAAATATTCCAGGCATTTCTAATATTCGAGATCTAGATGACTACCAACCGTTTGCAAAAAGATTTTTAAAGCATTCTGGAATTGCACCGTTAGCAGTTAGTTTATTATGTGATAAAACTTCTAACATAATTAAATCAATTCAACATGCTAGAAAATCTTATACAGATTTTAAAAATAATTTTATTGCTAGGTCTACTACTATAGATTATAACGATAACTTAATTAATTTTGTTGATGATATCATTACCGACTTAACCAAGACAAAAAATGCAGATAGTGCATTTTCAAATTCTGACATGATTGGCAGCGGCGCATTTATTGCTATCAACTATACAGTAGAAGATACTGGAATTACAACATTTGCATTATCAGAGAAATTTACACTAACTGAACTAAGCAACAGAGCAGTTTATGTTTACATAAACAATCAACAGTTATTGAACGCTACAGAATATGAATTTAATGCTACTTTTGGTTTTATAACTATTTTAGCTGACTTGGCAGAAAACGACGAAGTTGAAATTAGAGAATATATTTCGACAGCAGCAAACTATATTCCGTCAACACCAACATCAATGGGACTGTATAAAAAATACACACCAATGAAATTTGTCGATGATACTTACCAAGAACCTAGAGAAGTAATTCAAGGCCACGACGGTAGTATTACTGCCTCTTACGGCGATTTCCGTGATGATCTATTATTAGAACTAGAATACAGAATTTACAACAACATTAAGCAAGAATATAATACAGCTATTTTTGATAATGATTTAGTAGTAGGCGGATACTACAGTAACGTATTGTATACTAAATCTCAATTAGACGGCATTGTTGTGCAAGAGTTTTTAAAGTGGGTTCAAAACACAAATATTAACTATACAATTAACGAGTATTTTGATAGTGAAAATTCTTTCACTTACACATACAGTAACATGACCGACCCATCTGGTACACAAAATTTGCCAGGGTACTGGAGAGGAGTATACCAGTGGTTCTTTGACACTGATCGCCCACATCGTTGCCCTTGGGAAATGTTAGGATTTTCAGAGCAGCCAGTATGGTGGGAAGCAGAGTACGGTTCTGCTCCTTATACTAGCGGCAACTTAATTCTTTGGGAAGACCTTGAAGCTGGCATAATCCGCAAAGGCACTACTGCTGGAACGTATGATAGATACAAGCGTCCTGGATTAACAACATATATTCCGGTTGATAGTGACGGTAACTTACTAAGTCCGTTAGACGCCGGGGTATCTAAAAACTTTACATTGATAAACAACAGAGGAAGCTTCGTATTAGGGGATGTTAGCCCAGCAGAGTATGCTTGGAGATCTAGCAGCGAATGGCCGTTTGCTGTAACATTAGCAATGTGTTTAATGAAACCGTTTGAATTTATTACAGACAGCTTTGATAGGTCCAATACAACTACAAATATATTAGGGCAAACAATTAATTCTAAGACAGGAGTGTTTTCAACTCTTAAAGATATTGTAATATCGACAGCTAGTAACGAACTAACATCTGGGCTAGTGAAATATGTCTCAAGTTATATTAGATCTATTGGTGCAGATATTTCAGAAGTTAATACAAAGCTACGAAATCTTGATGTTAATTTATCTACTAGATTGTCAGGCTTTGTTGACAAAGCTCAACAAAAGTATATTTTAGACAGCAAGAATCCAAGTGCAACTTCTAGTAACATTTACATTCCTGCAGAAAACTACGACATTATTTTTAATGTTAGTTCTCCGATCGCAAGTGTTTCCTATAGCGGAGTGATATTAGAAAAATCTGAAGGCGGATGGGTTATAAGTGGCTACGATAATATTCACCCGTATTTTAACTACTATCCAGCTGTAGCTAATCAAGCCGATCCTACAATCTCAGTAGGCGGAGTTAGTGAAACATTTACTGACTGGACAACAAATAAAACCTACAACAATGGACAGATAGTACGTCGGAATAATACATTTTATAGAGCTTTAAGAACTCATAGTAGCAGTACGGTCTTTGATACAGCCCAGTGGAAAAAATTACCACAGTTGCCACTAGTTGGCGCAGTGGAAGCACAACGTCGTAGAACTTTTAATACTTTGAATCTTTCTAGACTCAGCTATGGTGCTAGATTAGATACTGTGCAAGAAGTAGTTAACTTTCTGCTAGGGTATGAAGCATATCTAAAATCTGTTGGGTTTACCTTTAATAGATACGATCCAGCAAATCAAGTTTCTCAAGACTGGACAACAAGCTGCAAAGAATACATGTTCTGGACCAGACAGAATTGGGCAGTAGGGTCTCTAATTACATTAAGCCCAGGCGCAGAAAAATTAGATATTACAATTCCAGTAGGAGTTGCTGATAATATTCTAGATGGATTCTACAGTTACCAGTTATTAAAAGCCGACGGAAAACCGTTAGCTCCTAATTTTATTAACGTTAACAGAAGTTTTCAAAATATCACAGTAGCGACTACTAATACTACAGAAGGTATCCATTACCTAACAGTATACTATGTGCTTAAAGAACACGTTGCTATTTTCTCTGATCGTACAGTATTCAATGATATTATCTATGACAAGTCAACTGGGTATCGCCAGGATAGGCTAAAGACACAAGGATTCCGCACAGTTGATTGGGACGGGGATTACACTAGCCCTGGCTTTTTGTTTGATAACGTTAACATTACTGCCTGGGCTCCTTTTAATGATTATAAGTTAGGAGACATTGTTTCTTATAGAAGTTACAATTGGACTAGCCTTGTAAACCAATTAGGGTCAGAAACATTTAACAATACTAGCTGGACAAAACTAGATTCAACCCCGGAAAAACAACTAGTTGCAAACTTTGATTATAAGATCAATCAATTTGAAGATTACTATAATGTAGATGCTGAAGGTACAGGTGAAAGCCAACGTGCTCTAGCACGTCACGCAGTTGGTTACCAGACTAGAGAATATTTACAAACTCTAGCTGAAGATCCAGTAACACAGTTCCAATTATATCAGGGATTTGTTAGAGAAAAGGGCACAGCAAATGCAATTTCTAAAGTGTTTAATAAACTAAGTCGTTCAACAGGAGACAGTATTGTACTCAATGAGGAATGGGCATTTAGAGTTGGCCGCGTCGGCGGAACAGATCAATTAAGAGAAATTGAGTTTGAATTTTCAAAGAATAAATTTAAAATTGATCCCCAACCGTTTTTATTAACAGCTAATATTGATACAGCTATCACTGATCAATATTATAGAATCGCACAATCAAATTTTACAGTATCTCCTATAGACTTTACTTTTAATGTAACTCCTGTAGCATACAGCAATGGATTAGAAAAAACGGCTGGATATGTAAAAAATGATCAAATAGATTTTATATTGAAATCTAGAGACGACATTTTAGATCTTGATATTAATAGTGTTGTAGAAAATGATCATATCTGGATCACATTTGATTCATACACCTGGACAGTTTTACGATATAACCAAGCACCACAACTTAATATTATTGACGTATCTCTAGCAGATGGGCAAGTAACAATTACACTGTCACGCCGTCATAGTCTTATAGTTGACGACATTGTTGGGGTTAAGGAAATTCCTAATCTTACAGGATTTTTTAAGATTGTTGAAGTTGGAGATTATACATTAGTAGTTGAAGCAACCTCAACTACTGCACCTGAATTTGATGCTAGCACACTTACAACATTGTACACGTTGACTACTGCTCGTACTGCATCCTACGACACATTGGATCCAGAAGCAGCCGCATTATTAGTTAATGGCGCTAAACTGTGGGTTGACAACAACGGCAGTGACCTTTGGGAAGTTATTAGAAAAAATAAACAATTTGTAAACAAAGAATTAACTGAGTATGGCATTACCACTCCTATTAATGCAGGAACTAAAGTTATCTATGATGACAATTTAAAACAGACTATATCTAGTATTCCAGGATCCGGATATGTAATGAGTTATATTGAATCACATAATGGTCTAACACTAAAACAAATTATTGCTCCTCTAAGCGGGTTCGAGTCAAATGTTGTTGGATCGTTTGGTAGCAAGATGGCGATAAGTCCAGACAGTCGTTGGTTAATCGTGTCATCACCATTGGCCAGCGGAATCAAGAGTAATTACCAGGGTGGTTTTTCATCAGCATCATACATAGAGGATGATATTGTTCTATATGCTGGTAGTTTATGGAAAGCAAACAAGGATATAAACACTAGCGATTACAGCACGATTGATCTTGATTCAGAAAATTGGGAACAAGCTAACTCTATTCCTGCACTATCGTCCGGAAGAGCTCCTGGATTTACTCAGCAAGGTATGATTTCTATTTACGAATGGAGTAACCAACAATGGAATATACATTCTTCATTTGTTAGCCCGCGTCCACAAGAATATGAATTCTTTGGCTCAGAAGTTGCAATTGGAGTAAGCGGCACAGAATATTACATGGCAGTCTCTGCAATCGGTTCACTAGAAAATCGAGGAAGAGTTTACCTATTTGAATACGACGGCGTAGAGTGGACACACAAAGAAAATTCTAGCTATGCTGGAATCTATGATCCAACAGGAGCAACTAGTTACCCAGCAGGAACAATTGTTTGGTTTAACGAATCTTTGTGGCAGTCTCTAGAAGACCAACTAGGTGACGGCAGCTCTATTACTGTAGACTCACAACAGTGGACACAACTAGATCCAGTATCTACACATACCTCACTACCATCAAATATCTCCATTGACGATGATGGATCAACATTAGCGCTTATAAATCTTACAGAAGAAGCTACTATTGGTATATTAGGCAACACGCAATTAGCAGAATTAATTAAAGTAGGAGACGAGTTCGGTACTTCGATGACTATGAGCCGAGACGGTGGCATTCTTGTTATCGGTGCACCAAACAGCGACGGCCAATATTTTGCAAACTACAGAGGACAATGGAGAGCAGATGTAGAGTATGCTGAAAATGATGTAGTGAAGTCTGAAACACAATATTATAAATTAACAGATGCAACAAGCATTAACGACGACCCGTCAGGCAGTGGACTGCCTTGGATTAATGTGGGCGATAGTACCACAGTATCATCTGGCAAAGTTTACATTTACCAACGGTCTACATTGGGAACATATGATCTCAAGCAGACAATCAATGCTGGATCGATGGTAGGGTTAAATGATATTACTACCGGCAATACAGAAATTAATGCAGGCGACCAATTTGGATTTGCTATTGATGTTGATTATTCAGGAACTACACTAGTAATAACAAGTCCTAGGGCAGACTTAAATCTTATAAATCAAGGCTCTGCTTATGTGTTCGAAACTGCAGGACTTGCAGCCCTCGAATTTAGATTGAAGCAAAAACTAGAAAGTTTTGAACAGTATGCTGATGAATGGTTCGGCCAAAGTATCTCTATTAGCTCTGGTACAGAAAGAATTGCCATCGGCGCAAAGAATACTCCGTTTGTTAATGTCACAATGTTTGATACTCTAGATGGTACATCGTTTGATCAGTCGCTAACACGATTTATCGATGCAAAGGGATATGCAGGCGCAGTATATGTATTTGAAAGAAAAGCAGATAGCTATTTCCTAACTGAAAAATTAGAAGCAGAGTTATCGCCGTTTGAATCTTTTGGTAATAGCATAGATTGTACTAGATCTGCAATAGCTGTAGGATCTCCCAGATTTGTTGCGCCGGTATTGTCTGGATCAGCATTTACATACCCTGGACAAAAGATAGGCACAGTTAGATTGTTTAGAAAAGATGAAACTATCGAATCATGGGAAGTGTTATCAACTAAGCAAAAAATTGTTGACCTTGCAAAAATTCGAAGCATTGGGTTATATGACAATGTCAAAAACACAAAAATTCAAGACATAGACTATGTTGACCATGCTAATTTAAAAATATTAAATTCTGCAGAACAGGAACTTGCATTCAAAACTCCGTTTGATCCGGCAGTGTACACACTAGGAACTGATGATCAAGTTGTTGAACCAACACAGTCATGGACTACTAAACATGTAGGTGAACTTTGGTGGGATTTGTCACAAGCTAAGTGGATAGACTATCAGCAAGGCGATATTGCTTATCGAGTAGGCAACTGGAATACTCTTGCAGCAGGCGCAAGTATTGACATTTACGAATGGGTAGAAAGTTTACTGCTACCGTCAGAATGGAGCGGAGTTGCAGATACTAACGAAGGTATAGCCGAAGGTATTTCCGGACAGCCATTATATCCTAATGATAATGTGTATTCAGTTAAAGAACTGTTTAATTCTAATACTGGGCTAGCAACCTCAACCTTATACTATTATTGGGTCAAGAGCAAAGTAACAGTACCTGAAAATATGCCAAGCAGAAGAATATCAGCTGCATCAGTTGCATCATATATCAGTAGCCCAGCAGGAACCGGAACAGCATTTGTTGCACTACTAGATACAGACAAAATATTAACGTATAACTTTACCTCGGTTATCTCGTCTGATACAGCATTGTTGAATATTGAATATCGTAAAACCACTGATAGTTTAAATGCAATACACAACGAATATCAATTGTTAACTGAAGGTGTAGCAGATAGCGTACCTACAAAACAGTTAGAAACAAAATGGATTGATAGTTTAATTGGTATAAATTTAACAGGTGACCGAGTTCCAGATTCTACATTATCTGACAAACAAAAATACGGAATAAGTTTTAGACCAAGGCAGTCAATGTTTGTTAACAATATAGCAGCACTGAAAGCAGCTATACAACGAGTTAATACTGTGTTGCAACAGGAATCGTTTGCAGATATTATCAATTTTAATAACTTAAATTTAATTGACCAAGCACCTAATGCTGTATTAAATCGCTATGATGTTGCAGTAGATACATACGCAGACTTATTATTAGTGGGTACAGCTAAAACTCGTCAAGCGACTTTATCAGTTAACATTGTAGACGGATTAATCGATACTATTGATATTGTTAGTCCGGGATTTGGTTACAAGCCAACAGAATTAGTTAATCAATCAATTCCTGGAGTGTATGTTGGTCCAACGATTAGTATAACAGGTACAGGTACAGGAGCCACAGCAGCATGCCGCATTGATGGCCAGGGCAGAGTTATTGCAGTTGTAATAACTTCAAAAGGTAAGAAATATAGTTCAGCATCTGCAACAGTAAGACAGTTCTCGGTTTTAGTTAATAGTGATGCTACTTCTAATAATTTCTGGAGTATATATGCATGGGATGATGTAAGAAAAGTGTTCTTTAGAAGTATATCGCAATCGTATGACACAACACGTTATTGGAGTCTATCAGATTGGTGGAAAGAAGGATATACTCCAACAGACCGCATTGTTAAGGAAATTACAAATCTTTCAGAGTATCCTGCGATAACACATCTTGAGGCAGGAGATCTAGTCCGTATTAAAGAATACGGCGCTGGCGGATGGGCAGTCTTTGAAGAACTAACTAATTTGCAAAATACTAGCATTAATACATTTTTAGATAACCATCAACTAGTAGGTAGAGAAAAAGGTACTGTGGAATTATCTAGCAGTTTGTATGATATTACATCATCTGGGATTGGGTATGATACTGCCCAAACATTTGATGCTACTTACTATGATATAGGAAATTCTACCGAATTAAGAAATATTTTTGCGGCAATCAAAGAAAACATATTTATTGGCGACTATGCAATCGAATGGAACCGACTATTCTTTAATTCTGTAAGATATGCATTTGCTGAACAGACATATATTGACTGGGCGTTTAAAACTAGTTTCTTAACGGCTACTCATAATGTAGGTCCGCTAACGCAAAAACTTAATTACAAAAATGATAACATTGAAAGTTTCCAAGAATATATTAACGAAGTTAAGCCATATAGAACAACGGTAAGAGAATATATCAGCAGATACGACACAATAGAAGCGGCACCGTCTGCAATTTCAGATTTTGATTTACCTCCAACTTACTCAGTTGAAGCAGGAAAAATTGTTCCAGTAAACCAATACAGTATCGAATTGCAATCGTATCCGTGGAAATGGTGGACGGATACTAACGGATATTCTATAACAGCAATTACTACATATAAATCAGGTGCAGATTATATTTCAGCTCCTGCAGTATTAATTACCGGAACAGGTACGGGTGCAACAGCGCAGGCATACATCTCAAACGGTGCAGTCTCTGGAATTAAAGTAACAAATCCGGGAACAGGATATACATCAGCGCCAACTGTTACATTAGTCGGAGGCAATCCAGCAAGTTCAGAGCAAGCAAAAGCGGTAGCATTCATTGGAGACTCGAAAGTTCGAACTTTCGATCTAACTATGAAATTTGATAGGATTAGCAAAACAGGCCTGTTCACAACATTTTCACAGTCTCAGACACTTGTTGGAACTGGAAATGTTTCCGTGTTCAATTTAAACTATGCTCCAACTAGAGATAAAAGTAAAATTTCAGTTGTTAAAAATGGACAAGTTTTATTAAACAATCAATATTCTATTAGCTTATTCACTTCTACCACTGATACTTATAGTTTACTAAAAGGAAAGATCAGCTTCACAGAAATCCCAGCTAGAGGAGATAGTATTGTAGTTAACTACGAAAAGAATGATTCTTTACTAGACAGTGTTAATAGAATACAAAAATACTATGCACCTACAGCAGGAATGAAAGGCAACGAGTTAACCCAGTTAATGACAGGTATTGACTTCGGCGGCGTGCAAATACAAGGTACAACATTCGATGTCACTGGCGGCTGGGATGCACTACCATGGTTTACTGATAATTGGGATAGTGTTGAGTCGAGTGCAGATTATTATGTTGTATGCGACGGCAGTACTGTTAATATTACATTACCGTTTGTTCCGGCCACAGGTCAAGAGATTAACATCTACATTAAAAGAGTAGGCGATCAAAGATCTATTAGAATTGACGATCCGGCATTTAACAATCAAGTAGATTCGTCAACTTCATCAAATCCTAATGCAGAAATGCCAACCTTTATCGGCGACGGAGTTACTGCAACAGTTGATTTTGTAAATCAACTAACTGACTTTCCTTACGTTGAAACTGCTGCCGGCGACATTTTAATATTCCGTCCGGTCGAAAGTGATGGATCTGTATCAATTAACGATGGTAATTTATTAGACACTAATTTAAGCGGTGGCACACTAGCAAGTATGAGCGGCGCATATTCTACAGCTACCGGTATCACAGCAGACGAAATTTCAATAGACGGTGACAAATTTATTAGTCCTGATCAAGTGCCTGCTACTGAAGAAAACGTACCAGGTCAGGTCCTAGATAGTGTAAGCATCAAAGTGTTTAACAACACATCAACTGGAGCTGCACCTTTACAGTCTAAAACTATCATAGCTGACGGTACTACTAAGTTATACACTATTGATTTGAATGTATTAGAAACAACGTCTGTATTAGTTTATGTTAACAAGATTAATCAAGAAGATAGTTATACAATTGATTTTGTATCTAACCAAATTGAGTTTATAGTGGCACCTACCGCAGAATCAATAATCGAAATAATATCTGTAGGCATTGGTGGAATTGTATTGCTAGATTATCAAGAATTTGTGGCAGATGGCGAAACTAGTTTATTCTTAACAGCAGCAAATTTTGCAGATACAAGTTCAGTATTTGTAACAATAAACGGTCAGCGAGAGGATATTGGATTTACCAATAGTTCTGCGCTAACATCTACGACTAATAAAACATTAATCCAATTTGGAACAAATCCAGAGTTTAGAGATGTTGTTAAGATTATTTGTTTAGGATCGTCAACGGTTACTGATTCTTCAGGAGTTTCGCTAGTACAAGTTCACAAACAGTCATTTGAATTTGAAGGAAGTACTAGAAATTTTGACCTTGCAGAATTTGTTAATTTACCATCTGCATCAGCTGCATCGTCGATGATAGTAGAAGTTAATGGAGTTGCGCTACGTGGACCAGATACTAGCTATTATGTCTACGACGGTATTACTAATAAGTTTGTGCTAGGCCTTGACCCGGTAGAGAGTGCTGGTGCAATTTTAACAAGCAATATTAAATTGTTTGTGAATAATGTAGAACGCACAGTTATCCGAGACTATGTGTATGACGGCACTAATAAAATAATTACTATTACACCTGCAATTTTAAGTAATGGCAATACTATTAGAATTGAAAATAATCTACGATCTGAATACTATGTAGAAAATAACAACATTGTTATTGCTGCTGGAGTTGAACTTACATCAACTAATGAAACAGACAATGATATCATTGATGTTACTTGGTTTAGCGAATATCCAACTATGAGTATTATATCAGATGAGTTCACTGGAGGAAAAGTAAATTATTTCCTACAACGAACTCCGTTGTCAATTAATTATGTATGGGTGTACAAGAACGGAATACGATTAACTAAAGATATTGATTATTTCATCACGTTGCCAAGAGGATCTATCTACCTAACAGATAACAGTACTACTAATGATTTAATCAAAGTCGTAATGTTTGGGACTGATATTTATAAATTGCCAAGTGCTTATGAAATACACAAAGATATGTTAAACATCTACCGTTTTACTAGATATTCAATTAATTCTGTAACACTAGCTGTAGCATTAAACTATTATGATCAAACTATCACAGTTACCGACGCTACTGAATTAACAGCTCCTATAGCATCTAGAAATATTCCAGGTGTTGTTGAAATTAATGGCGAGCGCATAGAGTATACACGGAAAGCAGGTAACGTATTGTCTCAACTAAGGAGAGGTAGTCACGGAACATCAATTGGCAATTTATATGCTATTGGGACCCCGGTAGTTGATCAAGGATCTCGAGAAGTTATTCCGTATAACGAAAGTCAAATTAGAGAAGACTTTATTAGCGACGGAAATACTATCTTAATTGGACCCCTAAACTATGTACCAGCTAAGTCTTCTAGAAATAACTGGGTACGTACTACAATTCCTACAACTTATGGACCATGCGACGAAATAGAAGTGTTTGTAGGCGGAAGACGATTACGTAAAGATCCGTTAGCTGTATATAATGAAATTAACGGTGCAAGTAGCCCAGGTGCAGACATTACATTAGAAGCAGAATTTTCAGTAGATGGATCTGCAGTAATTATACGACTTACTGAAGCCGTTTCTGCAGGAACTCGTATATCTATTATTAAACGAACAGGAAATTCATGGTATGATCGAGGTGAAGATACCGCTACTAGCGGGATTACATTGCTAGAAAACGCAACTCCTATTGCTAATTTCATAGCTAAACGCACAACGAAATTGCCTGAATAAATACATATATGGAAACACAAGAGACTAAAATGCCAGAAAATACAGATCAAAATACTAAACAAACTCGCCCTAATGAAACGGGAGGCTTTCACTTTGAAGGTCACATTAAAATATTTGACCCTGAAACTGGAGAAGTTTTTCAAGATAAGCGAAATGCTATTCATTATGAAAACATGTCAGTGGCTATGGTACAAAGTTTATCAAACCAAGGGCAAGGAACAGTATATGAAATGTCATTTGGCACAGGCGGAACTACTGTAGATCCTACAGGACTTATTACATATCTGACACCTAATACTGTTGGAGTTAACTCTAGTCTTTATAATCAAACATATACAAAAGTAGTTGATCAAAATTCAACTAATAATGTTGATCCTATAAGAAATAAAATGGAAGTTCGCCATATTAGCGGTGCTACTTATAGCGATATCATTATTAGTTGTTTGTTAGACTATGGTGAGCCAATTGATCAAGAAGCATTTGATAACTCAATTAGTCTAAGCGGAAATTTTGTGTTTGACGAATTAGGACTTAAATCTTACAACCCAGACGGTATCGGAAAATTATTAACTCATGTAGTTTTTCATCCAGTACAAAAATCTTTAAACAGACTCTTACAAGTTGATTATACAATTCGTGTACAGAGCTTAACCGGCTTTACAGAGGTATAATAAATGCCATATACAGTTAAATTTACCGACAGCGACAATAAAACACCATTAACGGTGTTTGACAATACTTCTAGCACAGACACTAGTTTAACATTTCCAGGCAGGAATGTTACCGGGTACGGGCAGATTATTGCAGAAAATTTCCTACACGTATTAGAAAACTTTGCTAGTGCCGACCAACCAATTAATCCAACTGAAGGACAACTTTGGTATGATAGTGGTAACGGATTTTTACAATTATTTGACGGAACTAATTGGAAAGCAGCTAGTAACATTCAAAAGAGTCCAAATGAACCGAGCGTAGAAACTTCTAAAGTTGGAGAACTATGGGTCGATACTACTAATCAGCAGTTACGTATCTATACAGGAACGCGATGGATTTTAGTTGGACCAAGCGAAAGTTCGTTAGACGGTCTACGATACGGACCTTCTGTGGAATCTATTATTGACTCAGATAACGCAACTAGATCTGTATTAGCATTTTATATCGCTGACATTCCGGTAATTATTATTAGTAAAGATAGTTTCACCCCAAAAGTTACTATCTCTGGATACCCGCTAATCAAGAGTGGTATTAATATTAATATACCTGCAACTAGTGAAGAAATTACAAGCTTCGAAGGTGGATTCCTACCTAAGTATTATGGGACCTCATTAATTGCTAACGCATTAAAAGTTGATTCAACTTACACTCCTACTGACACTTCAATTATTTCAGCTAGTAAATTTTTAAGATCAGATATTACTAATACTACTGATTTTGGAATTGTTGTTAAAAACAATTCGGGAGTAACACTTGGACTTGATGGAAACTTTAATATCTCAACTAGTGCCACTTCTGCTCGAATTTATAATTCAGCCGCAGGTAGTTCTGTAGATTTGCAAGTTAACCGAAACGGTATACCTACTACAATTTTGCGTGTGCTTGATAATAAGATAGGCATCAACAAAGCAGTTCCTGAAGAAGCATTAGATGTTGATGGAAACATTACACTAAACGGAAATTTAATAGTAACAAACGCAACCGCTAGCACTAACTTTGGCAACGGCAGCATCCGCACACTAGGCGGATTAGCAGTTACTAAAAACGTATTAATTGGAGAAGGTCTAAACGTTACCGGGACTACTCAACTTAATGACTTGCAACCTGCAACTACTGATACCTATGATAACGGAACATCACTAAAACGCTGGAACACTGTAAGAGCAAAAACCGTTATTGCAGACACTATCCGAGGTGTATTAGACGGCAACATTAGTGGAGATGCAAACAGAGCTATTAGTTTAAAAAATGTAACTACCTTTCAGTTAACTGGAGACGTAGTATCTCCGGCTATCCAGTTCGATGGACAAGTTGGCAGTTATACTAAAACATTTGCTACTTCACTAACTGCAAATATTATTTCAGCAAAAAGTAATCCTTTTCCTAACGTATCTAAGAAAACAGATTTTATATTAACCTACAGAGAATCTGAAGCAGCTAGTGTATCAAGTGGATTATTAAAACAAACTAGAGATACGTTTGTAGGCGATTTAGGTATACCAATTGGTGCTATCCTTCCGTATGCAGGAGGGTCTGTACCTTATGGATTCTTATTTTGTGATGGCAGCGAAATTGAACGCATTAAATATCCTGAACTATTTGACATTATTTCTACAACATACAATGGTACAGCAGCTCTCAGTGGCGTAAATACATATAGATTGCCAGACTTACGAGGACGATTTCCGTTAGGTAGAGACAATATGGATAATGCTGGTACAGTTCCTAACAGTATCGGCGGGTATGTTGACGCAGGCGGTGGAACCGCTAGTCGGGTTCCAGACACTAAAGCACAGCAGTTAGGTGCCGATGCTGGTGCAAGTTCAGTGACATTATCCTTAGGAAATCTTCCAGATCACGAACACAGTTTACAAAATGCAGGCACACAGTATTCTGCAATCCGAGTTGATACCGCAATTAATCCACCTGCAACAACTGGGTTTGGCCCAACAGCACCTGGACAAGCACAGTTCCTAAATACTTCTGGACCTATTAAGAAGCCAAGTTCCGATTTTACATTTAGTACAGCAGTTGGTATAATGAATCCGTATCAAACATTAAATTACATTATTAGATCAGGTCCTCCTGCATTTACTACGGCGGTATAATTAGGTAGAAAATATGGCATATCAAGTTAACAAAACAGACGGCACTATTGTTGCTACAGTAGCAGATGGACAAATAGATACTCTATCAACAGATATAACTCTTATCGGTAAAAACTATAGCGGATTTGGAGAAGCTCTTAACGAAAACTTTATTAAACTTCTCGAACATTTTTCAAGTACTGCTAGTCCGGTGCACCCTATTACCGGGCAACTGTGGTTTGATACGGCAGAAAATAAATTAAAAGTTTATAATGGTACTACATTTATACCAGTTAGTTCTGCTACAATTGCAAGCACACAACCCGGTACATTAGGAATTGGCGATCTTTGGTTTAGTAGTACAGATGCTCAATTATATTTCTTTGATGGAACGACACCAATTTTATTAGGACCGGCTTATTCTGCTAGTCAATCGTTGAGTGGATTAAAAGTTGATAGTATTTTAGACACGTTAAACCAAACTCGTGTTATCACAAGTTTATATAATAACGGAATTTTATTAGGCATATTTGCTAAAGATGCATTTACTCCAAAAAATGCAATTATTGGATTTAGTGGAAACATCAGTCCAGGATTTAATGCTGGCAGCTTATCGGGATTAAAGTTTAATGTTACTGCAACTAATTCAGATAGTTTAGGTGGCGTGCCGTCTACTACCTATGTAAGAACAGATACTAACAATCAATTAAACGGTTCTCTAACTATTCAAGACGATCTTGGAGTTGTTATTGGATTGGCTAACGAGCTTATTTTACAAGTATCCAACGGAAACGTATTAATCGCAAATTCTTCATCAAACAAAAATATAACATTTCAAGTTAATAAAGATGATACAACTTCAGATGCAGCCATAGTAATATCATCATCGACTAGGGTTATTAACTTATATGAAGGCGCTACTGATAGTCAAGTCAATGTTGGCGGAAATTTAACAATTGCTGGAAACTTTACAGTTGAAGGAACAACAACTACAGTTAACTCTACAACATTAATAGTTGATGATAAAAATATTGAATTAGCAGCATCTAACAGTCCATCTAACGCTAATGCTGACGGAGGTGGAATCACACTAAAAGGTACTACTGATCACACCTTAACTTGGACTGATGCATCTCGTGCATGGAACAGTTCCGAACACATAAATTTAGTTACATCAGATTCAGTTCCCGCTCCGGAATACAAAATTAATGGTGTAACAGTACTTAATACTGATACAGTTTTTGTAACAAACTTTCCTAACGTTAATCAGCTTGGTACGCAATTATCAATTACTGTTGGACCGTATCCGTTAGGAGTTGCTGACCCGCAACTGCTGTTAGAAAATAATAGGATATCAACAGTACCTTCTGATCTTAATCTTGAGTTAGCACCAGACGGCGTAGGTAATGTTGCGTTAATTGGTGATCCTAGAATTATTGGTCTAGCTGATCCTGTTGATCAGCAAGACGCTGCTACAAAAGAATATGTTGATAATACTATAGAACTACGAAACTTATTGTTCAGCATGGACTTATCAGACGGTAAGCCAAATAGTTACATTATTACCAACATTTTAAATAATCTTGCCCCGACTGCCTATTACAGAGTAGGAACAATTGCAAGAATTTTATGTACTACGCTAACTAACAACACTGTGTCATTAGATTTAAATACATTGTTAGCAGCAGGTAAATCGACAGCAACTTTTAATACCCCGACAGGAACTGCACCGGCAGTAACAAATTATTCAATCGGTACGGCTACGGTACCATCGCCGTCGATCACTACAACAAGAATTATTAAACAATTTTATTTGGGAGTAGGCGGTTGGGTATGGGTATCCGACACGATCCTTCCACCGTAATGAGAACCAGGAGCGCCTTAGATGTCGTATATAATTAATAAATTTAGTGGACCGCAGTTAGTTGTCCTTGAAGACGGGACAATTAATACGTCTACTAGCATTGGGTTGGTTGGCAGAAATTATGTTGGCTATGGAGAAACTCAGAATGAAAATTTTGTATTCTTATTAGAAAACTTTTCTAATGATTCGGCGCCATCGAGGCCGATCCAAGGGCAAACGTGGTTTAACTCTACCAACAGTTTACTATACGTGTATAACGGAACTGCATGGGCTGTAGTCGGCGCAGCAATATTATCAGCTACTGCGCCAGAACAGCCAGCTAACGGTGCATTGTGGTTAGACAGCGATATCAATACATTAAACATCTGGAATGGTACTGCATGGGAATTTATCGGACCCGAAGTTGCTGAAGGATTTGACACTACTCGAGCAAAGTCTACTACTGTATTAGGTATTGATGGTAATCGGCATCCCGTCATACTATTGACTATTGACGGCACAGTAACAGCTATCTGTTCTACAAGTGCATTTACAATTTCACTATCTGAAACAATTGAAGGATTTTTAGATGTAGTAGCAGGCATTACAATGTCAACACTTCGAACATTTAAAGGCGATATTATAGGCAATGCTTCTAGTGCAAGTCAATTAGAAGAATTAAGAACAATTAACGGTATAGGATTCAACGGCACATCTGACATTATAGTGCAGGCCAGTACCTCTAATAATTTAATTAGAGGTGATTATTTAACTGGTTCTAATTTTAACGGATCTATGCCGATTACATGGAGCGTTGATGCAAGCTCTGCAAATGTTATTGGAAAAGTTGTAGCAAGAAATAGCCAAGGCGGATTTGCTGCTGGGACTATCACTGCTGACCTAGTTGGCAACGTTGTGGGTAATGTGACTGCAACTACTGGAACTAGCGTATTTGATATAATACAAGCTACTCAAATTATTGGACCGGTATTAAGAGGAAATTCGTCTTCAGCAACAAGGTTACAGACAGGCAGGAATATTAACGGAACTTATTTTGACGGATCTTCAGATGTTACAGTTACCGCTGCCGCAGGCACATTGACCGGCACAACATTAAATGGTGCAGTAACTACATCAAGTCTTACTAGTGTTGGAATTTTAACATCTCTTAAAACCGCAGCAACCGGAGTTGAAGTTGATAGTAGTATTAAAATGTTTACCGACACAGGCGGAATTCCTACGATTAGAGGATTGGCAAGTAATAAACAAATTAAATTTGACATAGTAGATACCCGTCAAGGAAATATCACAGACATTAGGTTTATTCCATCTGCTGATTCTCTAGCGTTAGGCGGCCAAGATAGTCCGGCTCTTATACCTACTACTGGAACTATTACTAATTTAGGACACCCTACTGCTGTTTGGAATCAAGTGTATGCTAGCAACCTAGTTGGAAATGCAGATACTGCAACCTTAGCAGCTACTGCAACAAACATAGCAGCCGGCGCAGCAGGATCTATCCCTTACCAGACAGCAGCTAGCACAACAAATTTATTGCCTGTCGGGATAGCTGGAACAGTGTTAACTGCCGGTGCAGCAGGTACATTATCTTGGCTAGCAATTGGTCAAGAGGCTCTATCAAGTGGAACACATTTAAGTTTTATTAACACAGTGAGCGGTTCGCCAGTATTGTCCTACAGTCTATCAACTCCGACAACGCTGTCAATTGATGCAACATCGTCTAATACTGCCGGTACAGTAGTTGCTAGAGATAGCAGTGGTAATTTTAGTGCAGGTACTATAACTGCTACAGTGTCTGGTAATGTTACTGGTAACGTAACTGGAAATTCAACTACTGCAACTCAACTGCAAACAGCAAGAACAATCAACGGTACGCTGTTTAACGGTACATCGAATATTACTATCTCGGCTCCAGACACTACAAAAGTTCCGTTAGCAGGCGGCGCAATGACTGGGTATTTAACTTTGGTTGGAACTCCAGTAGCCACTAACCATGCTGCTACAAAAGCATATGTTGACAGCAGGATACCACAGTATCAAATTATTTCAGGTTCCTCTTTTAGTACCTCAGGGTTTACTAATCAAGTTGGATCGTTCAATGATGGTGCTAACTACTTTGATTTATATCCACCGAGTGGAAAAACAATGGCTAATCTAGTGGCATTTATACCATCAATCCGCATGATTCACTTTGCAGGCGGCGTGAACGGAGACGACAGTTTACGATGCACATACTCATACCTTAGCGATAGAGTTCGAGTTTATGTACAAAATACAGAACAGCGATCTACACCAGCAGCAAACTACCTAGTAATTTGGAGTCAATAATATGTATTATGTATGTATAGAGAACGCAGCAGTAACAAGTATTATGTCCTACGAGCCAGCAGTACCGAGCACAGTCAGTATTACCTTAATTACTGACGAGCAGTATGCTCAAATAATGGCACAAACACACTATTTTAATGTTGAGTCGGCTAATGTATTATCTGTTTCTGCAGAAGTAATTACGCAAAAAGAAATAGAGATTACAAACGGCCAAGAAAGAGAATTTCTTAACAGCACAGACTGGAAAGTGTTGCGCCATATTAGACAAAAAGCACTAGGTATTACAACTAGTTTAACAGAAGAACAATACTTAACACTAGAGTCACAACGAGAAACAGCAGCCAGCAGAATCGTTTAATTGGCTTCGAATAAATACAACTACACTTTGGGACTATTGAATCATGGCATATCAAGTAAATAATTTTAACGGAACGTTTTTAACATCTGTAGCAGACGGAACCATCGATTCCACTACAGATTTACGTTTCGTTGGTAAGAACTACGCAGGTTACGGCGAAGTGCAAAATGAAAACTATCTACATTTAATGGAGCATTTTGCTAATACTACTCAACCTCCTAAAGCAGTTACCGGTCAAATTTGGTACGATAGTGCAAACAAAAAATTAAAGTTTTATAATGAGACAGATGCAAAGTGGAAAGTTGCCGGCGGCGCCGAAGTAGCAGCTACTGCACCTAGCGGATTAGCAATAGGTGAATTTTGGTGGGATAGCTCTGCTAAACAGTTGTATGCATATACCGGAACCGACTTTATACTAGTTGGTCCAGCAGCTAGTCCAGATTTAGGTACAAGTTCAGTAATTGCCCAAGTAGTTAAAGATACGTTAAACTCTAGTCATACTATTCTTAAATTTATCGCCGGCGGCACGACAACCAAAACTATAGCAATTGTAAGCCAAGACGAATTTACGCTTAACAGCGGAGTGAATCCTATTACTGGATTTACTTTAATCAAGAAAGGTATTACATTAATTAATACAAATAGCTCCGGAGTAGGGTCAAGCGATGAATTAGTATGGGGAACAGCATCTAACTCTTTAAGATTAGGGGGAGTGTTGGCAACCCAGTTCTTACAACGCGGCGAAAATTCGTTTACGTCTGGAGTTAATTTTGCAACTGACGCTGGAATAACTATCGGTGTAGATAGCGACATACGCCTTTGGATTGATCCAAACGCAGGTGCTCTTATTGAAAATCAAATTGGCGAAACAATTACTGTACGGATCACGAACCCAATCGGGTCAATTGCTAAAGATGTTGCAGTGTTTAGCGACACTGGTATAACGCCGTCACAGACTAGCACATACGATCTAGGAACTACTAGTTCAATATGGCGTAACATATATGCAACTACAGTAGCAGCTAACTTAGTTGGTAACATTACTGGAAATTCCACTGGAAATCATATTGGCAATCTAATAGCAACTGATTCTACAGTGATGATTAATGGTAGCTCAAAAGAAATTGGCTATGCTGGTGCAATACTCAGAGGAACATTATTTGGAAACGTGCAAGGAAACTTAACTGGTAACTCAGACAATGCTAGCAAGTTAGGAGAGAACAGCCCATCAGTAACATTGCCTAGTACCGCTGATAAAAGTTCAATTCCTGTTAGAAGTACAGACGGTGATATCACAGCTAGAAAATTTATAGGAACATCAAACAGTGCTGACCAACTATTAGTTGGAGCAATATATCGATCTTCTTCTACATCAGCTGATATCAATACTATTGCAGTTAGAGATAGTGCAGGTGATATTTATGGATCGATATTTCAAGGAACAGCAGCAGCAGCTAGGTACGCTGACTTGGCAGAAAAATATTTACCAGATGCAGAATATGCTCCTGGCACTGTTATGTGCATTGGCGGTAACGCAGAAGTTACTGCTAGCATGTTAGGTAACCGTGCTATTGGAGTAATTAGTACCAATCCTGCCTATATGATGAACAAAGATCTAGAAGGCGGTGTGTATGTTGCACTTAAAGGGCGTGTTCCTTGTAAAGTAGTTGGTTGTATTAAGAAAGGTGACGAGCTAGTAGCATCAAATGATGGATGTGCTATAATAGCAGCGCCACATGCAAGCGGAGTATTTGCTGTTGCACTAGAAAGCAGTGATGACGAAGGTGCAAAAGTAATCGAAGTATTGGTACTATAATATGGCAAAGTTAGATTCACAGACTCCTGCAAGAATTTCAAATCTTGACTATAATGCAATCCGCAACAAAGCGGTTACATTATTAGGTCCTGGTCTTGGTAGTAGAGGCTACGGACAAGCAACAAGTAGCTCAGCTGTGACGTCTGGGAATACTATCCTTAAATCTCATTGGGATTTACTTAGATACGATTTAATAAATGTAAAGACACACCAGGACGGAATTGAACCTCCTATTGTTACTTTACAACCAGGTGATGTCATTCGATACGGTGCTAGCAACCCAAACACTAACTATGAAACAATTGCTGCTCAAGCAGATCTAGCAAGATTTAATATCGGAGCTAACCAATTAATTATTTCATCAAAAGCTAATACCTCCTACAGTAGCAGTTGGAGTACGCAAGCATCATGCACCTTAACAATTGTATTTGGCACAGCAAACGAAGCTAGATATTTTTTTAACAGCGGTGGCAAAATTCAATTTTTTAGCAGCCGATCTGCAGGATCAAGTACGCCACAAAACAATGCTTGGACAGAATTATTAGCAGCAGTTGGCACACAAGCGTTCGGTGGCGCCACTCCTAGTCTTGCTAATTTTTATACACTAACATCAAGCTACCAACCATTTTATCAACTTGCTCAAAGTACTCCTTATTCTAATAATTTTTGTCAATTAGCTGCATTATGCAATGTTGCTAATAACTCAACTGGAACAGCTACATCGGTTACTTTTAAAATAACTTGGCAAGATAACTACGCTAATACAGCAGATCTAGTTAATGGAACACTATCAATTGCAATTAGTGAATTAAAAGCTACCGGAACACTAATACCTAGTGGTTCACCGTTTACAATAACTAGTCCTAGCTATTCACTATCTAGCATTACCGCAAGTTAACATTGTTAAATAGAGTAGAGGAAAGTTAATACATGGCTGTAAATGATAAAATTAAATTCGCAGATTATAACGATATTAGAAACAAAGTTATCGAGATATTAGGCACAGGATCTGGTAATTCAGGCTACGGACAACTGATTAAAAGTTCTGCACTTTCACAATCAACTAAAGTAGGAGTAAATGATTGGACGAATTTGTTTTTCGATATATACAATGCCTATTATCATCAAACAGGTAGCGCACCGTCTTTAGGATCAATTGCAGAAAACGAAATAGTTCGATACAACGCAGCCAAGCCAAATTTTCAATACGATACAATTGCTAATACAATCGTTGCTAACAAATTTAATATTGCAGCAGGTCAAAGTGCAACACGATCTAAAGGCAGTACGAGCACCGCATGGCCTGGACCGTACGGAAACAGCTGGAATACATTAGCGCAGGCTGTTGTTACTGTAACATTTACTTCGCCGGCACAAGCTAGGTATTTTTTCAATTCAGGCGGCCAGATAAGATTTAATTCAACTAGGACAGGTGGAACGTCATCTGGACAAAATACAGGCTGGACAAATTTGTTAAACACAGTTAGTTCTATCAACGGTGGTGCAGGTCCTATATTTGGCGGGAATGCCCCTGGAACTGGTACAGAACCAAACAATGGAACTAACTTTTACCGATTATCTAATACTTACGCAGCATGGTATGCAGCTTCTGCTTCTAGTCCATACGGCGCAAACACTTTTAGAATATTTGCCAGAAGTCCAAGTGTTGCCGATAATAGCAACGGCACCGCTTCTCAAATTGAACTTTTAGTCTATTGGCAGGATAACTATGTTGATCCTGGCGCACCTGCACCCGGCGATAGCGTAGACGGAACATTAACCCTTGCAGTTTCTACATTGTATGCTACAGGAACACTTGTTCCAACAAGCGCTGGTAGTTTTGTAGTAGAAGATCCTACTGTAACATTGGGTGCAATTAGCGCTTAAAATATTTCTCTCTAGCAGCATCGCAAATAAATAAACTGCTATGTTAATTAGGAGAAACAATGGACGATCAACTCAAACAAGCTCTGGACTTTGCCAATTATCGCCAGACATTTTCAATCCAACGACAAACACTTAAAGAAAAAATTGAAGCCAAACTAACTTACGGCGTTAGCGGAGGCATCTTTAAAATTGATAAATCTTTAATTGCCTATGTGCAAATGTTAGTAGATAGAGGGCGCACTGGAGGCGTGCCGTTAATTGATTCAAACGATAATCCTATTCTTATTACTAATCTCGAAGATTTCCGCGATAAAATCTTAGACAGATACTATACTACTACTTTTGAGTACTACGATCAATACCAAGAGTTAAAAAAAAGTAGATCAGTAGAAAAATTGTTAGATCTATGAAATGCGGCGCACTAATATTTGCACATAATAACAGAGAGGTTGATTACGCTTTACTGTCTATAATATCTGCAGGGCTAGTTAAAAAGAATTTACAAGTCCCAGTATCTCTAGTTAGTGATGAATCTACTATTGAGTGGATGAAAACTTCTAACATTTATAGTAGAGCTGTAGAAGTATTTGATCAAATTATCCAAGTAGAAAAACCTGTTACTAATAACTATCGCAATCTACATGATGGTACAAGTAAGAAAATCGTGCCTTTTGTAAATTCTAATCGTGCCAGCGCCTACGACCTAACACCGTATGATAGGACATTACTGCTTGATAGTGATTTTTTAATATTTTCAGATAGATTAAATGAATATTGGGAAGTAGATGAAGATGTCCTAATAGCAGAATCAATGTTAGATTTTTACAGCCAATCACGCATGGGTTATCATGACAAGTATATTTCTGATACTGGAGTACACATGTTTTGGGCTACCACTGTGATGTTTACTAAAAATAAAAACGGAAAAAGATTTTTTGACCTAGTAAATTTCGTTAGAGAAAACTATCAATACTACGGAGATCTGTTTAGATTTGATACAAAACAATATCGAAATGATATTGCATTTAGTGTTGCTAATCACATACTTTTTGGGTTTAAAACTGATAAACGCATTAGCCTGCCAAAGTTATTAACTGCTATTGACAAAGACATATTACACAGCGTAGACGACTCTGGAAAATTAATTTTTCTAATCAATGCAAATTTAAACGATAAATTTTGCGCAGCAGCAATTAAAGATATCGATGTGCATGTTATGAACAAAGAAAGCATTGTGAGAAATGCAAAATCTCTATTGAGGTTAATATGAACTTTGGATATCTAATATTTGTAGCCAAGCACGAAACAGTTGACTATGCTAAACTAGCGTATGCATTAGCATTAAGTATTAAGAATACACAAAAAGAAGGGTACGATAAGGTTGCAATAGTAATTGACAATCCTGCCGACTTAGATAGATTTGAATCTAAATGGGTATTTGATCACATTATTCCGTGGGATCAAGAAACTTTTTGGAACGGTCGTAGTTGGATGGATAAGCTAACCCCGTTTGAGTACACTGTCTGTTTAGATGTTGATATGTTGTTTCTAAAAGATTATAGTCACTGGATTGATTATTTCATTGAAAATAATAAGTTATATATTCCAAATAAAAGCTACACATATCGAGGTGAGATAGTAACTAGCGACGACTATCGTAAAACTTTTACCAAAAATAATCTGCCAAATTTATATTCATTCTTTACATTCTTTAAGAAAGATAGTACACTAGTTAATGAGTTCTTTACTCTTGGACGTTATATTATTAAAAATCCCAAGGAGTTTTCTAACTTGTTTCTTACTGCACTTAAACCAAAAGTAGTAGGGACAGATGAAGCGTTTGCCCTTAGTGCAAAGATTTTAGGAATAGAAGATATAATTGCCTATGATTTAGAATTTCCTAGGGTAGTGCATCTAAAACCGCTAGTACAGAATTGGCCATGGCCTGCCGACAGGTGTTCTGATCATGTTGGATTTTATTTTAATAAACAGGGAAAATTAAAAATAGGAAATTATCAGCAGAATGATATTGTACACTATGTTGAAAAAGATTTAATTACAACCGAAATGATAAACATCTTAGAGGAACTAGCATGGAAGAAATGAGTGACTTAGAAACATTGATGGCAAATATAGAAATGCCTGAAATTAAGTACGTTGCAGTATTTGATCCTGATACTGGGGAAGTAACCAGTGTCGGACCGTCTTATGCGTTTCCTGAAGAAAAGTTTACCTTAGATCTCGATGACGAAACTGCACTTTCTATAATAGAAGGCAGAACAAAGATACATGCGTGTTTTGTTGACCCTACATCAAATACTCTAGAGCTAACTGGACGCAGGACAGAGCTTAAAATGGACGATGTGCTGCATAGAATAGTTGATAGTCGATGGAGCAATATAGAAAAACCAGACCTTCACATTACATACGATAATAACACTATAGTTTTTCAACTAACGGAAGAATTATATGGAACTTATATTTTAGATAAGAAGTTCCAACCGGTAAAGAAAAGAGAAGTTAGATGGGATAGGGACATGCAGCTTCATTTTTTTATAACAGAATACAATGATCCTAATATACTTTATCAGTCTGTTGTTGTAACACTTGCTGATATTATAGCAAAATCTCACACAGTTGATGTAACAAATTTACCAGTAAAGTTTAGTATATATACTAGGCGTGTTTTTAAAAATTACGTGATTGAAAAATTATGAGAATAGTTGAATTTGATATTATTTTTCTAAGTTATGATGAGCCTAATGCAGATTTGCATTACGCAGATTTATGCAATAAAGCACCATGGGCTAAACGTGTACATGGAGTTAAAGGCAGTGACACTGCTCATAAAGCAGCAGCTGAGTTAAGCGATACTGATTGGTTCATTACAGTTGATGCAGACAATATGGTAGATCCTAAATTCTTTGATCTAGAACTAGACATGAGCGATCCTAAGATACAAGTCTACGGATGGTGTGCTAGAAATTCTATCAACGGTTTACGTTATGGTAACGGCGGCCTAAAGATTTGGAAAAAAGAGTTTGTGTTAAACATGCGCACACACGAAGCAGCAGAAAGCGATCGTGCCCAAGTTGATTTTTGTTGGGAAGATGGATACAAGAACTTTCCAAAGATCTATAGTGACAGCATTATTACAGGATCGCCTTTTCAAGCGTGGAGAGCAGGGTTTCGTGAAGGTGTTAAAATGACTCTGCTTGACGGCGAAAAAGTGCCAGCACAAGAAATACAAGAACGTATTTGGTGGCATAATATTCATAGACTGCGTATGTGGTCGACTGTAGGTATGCACGAAGAACACGGTGCCTATGCAATCCTTGGCACACGTATGGGAACATACATGACTAACTGTACAGATTGGAACTATGTAGATGTTAGAGACTTCGAGCTATTAAAAGATATCTACGAAGAAAAAGTTAACCACATCGACGTCGAAGCCGATGCACAAGTGCTAGGTGAAAAGATTAAACAAGAGCTAGGTCTTAAGTGGCCTTGGTTAAATGCAGAACAGAGTAAGTACACATTAGCGCTTTATGATGAAACAATTAATTTAGGCTTAACTTATTACCGACAATGAAATACGATATAATCTTCATTAGTTACAGTGAGCCTAACGCGGACGAAAACTTTAATAAACTAAAGGCAAGATTTCCCTACGCTCAACGAGTTAGCGGAGTTACAGGAATACACCAGGCACACATTGCAGCAGCTAGGAAAGCCTTTACTAAGATGTTTTGGGTAGTTGACGGCGATGCTGTAATTGTAGACACATTCAACTTTAATTATGTAGTAAGCAAATACGATCTAGAATGTGTACATGTTTGGCGCAGCCAAAATCCAGTTAATGGACTAGAATACGGATACGGCGGAGTTAAACTACTTCCTAAGAAGTTGACTATGACTATGGACTTAGCTAGACCTGACATGACAACAAGCATTAGTCCGCTGTTTAAGGCCATGGAAGAGATCAGTAACATTACTGCATTTAACACTGATCCTTTTAACAGTTGGAAAAGTGCATTTAGAGAATGTTGTAAATTATCTAGTCGCGTTATTGATAGACAAGACGATACTGAAACTCAACAACGATTAAACACCTGGTGTACAGTTGGCACAGACATCGATGTACTTGCAGGAGCAATTGCTGGCCGCAAGTACGGTGAAGAAAATAAATTAGATGTAGAAGCATTAAAAAAGATTAATAATTTTAAATGGTTAGAGGAACAGTTCTATGGACGATAAACAACGCATACAAAAATTCATTCCCATAATGAAAGAAGTTAGTCCAACTTTCTGTTTGGCCAAATGGCATCACACTACTATCTATTTGCAAACGGGAGAAACACACAGTTGCTACCATCCTGCACCTCACAAAATTCCTTTGGCTGAAATTGCACTAGACCCAAGCGCATTACATAATACTAAAGAAAAAATTAGTGAACGTGCTGAAATGATTGCAGGCAAAAAGCCTAGTGGTTGCAATTATTGCTGGAACATTGAAGCAATGGGGGAGGATTATATTAGCGATCGCAAGGAGCGTAACGCAAGTATCTATACTGAGGAAAGACTCGGAGCTATAAAAGCTAATCCTCTAGCTCCTGTAAATCCACAATACATTGAGGTAAGTTTTGGTAATGAATGCAATTTCAAATGCGGATACTGCCATCCTAAGCATAGCAGTGCATACCACAAAGAGATCAAAGATTTTGGACCGTATGATATGGTTAAAAATCACCGCAATGATATTAACTGGTTCACTGTCTATGAAGAAGATACTAATCCCTACGTAGAAGCATGGTGGAAGTGGTGGCCCGAGGTTAGTAAGACCTTAACAATATTACGAATTACTGGCGGCGAACCGCTATTACAAAAATCAACTTGGAGACTCTTAGATGAGCTTGATAATAATCCTAAACCTAATCTCGAGCTTAATATTAATAGCAACTTCGGAGTTAAGACGATACTTATCGATCGATTAGTAGAAAAGGTAAATGCTCTCTTAGCTAAAGGTGCAATTAAAGACTTTAAGATTTTTACTAGCATGGATACATGGGGACCGCAAGCGGAATACATACGCACAGGGCTAGATTTAACTGTTTGGGAAAAGAACTTAGATACATATCTAACTAAGACCACGTTACCGGTTACATTTATGTGTACCTTTAATATTCTAACAGTAACAAACTTCCAAAGTTTACTAGAAAAGATCTTAGAATGGCGTGTTAAGTATAATGGCTTTGATCAGAACAAATGGCAGCGTATACGCTTTGACACTCCGTTCTTAAAAGAGCCATTACAATACGACATGAATTTATTGCCTAAAGATGAGTTTATGCCTTACATGCAAAGACATCTAGACTTCATTCTAGCCAATCTAGACGATAAAAACCGTAGCAAATTCAACGACTTAGAGTATGAAAAATTCCTAAGAGTAGTAAAATACATGGAATCAGCTATCTATACCCCAGAAAAACTAAAAGAAGGCAAACGAGACTTCTTTAATTGGTTTACAGAATACGACCGCAGACGCGGTACTAATTTCTTAGAAACATTTCCAGAATTGGAAAACTTCTATTTTGATTGCGGACAAACAGAATAAGGACACTATGAGCAAAACAATTTTAATTACAGGCGGCGCCGGGTTTATAGCTCACCATTTAGTTGATAAAATTTTAACCGAAACTGATTGGAAAATAGTAACCCTTGATCGATTAGATTATAGTGGCAATTTAAATAGATTGAACGAAGTAGTAATGGCTCACCCGGCAATCGAGCGCAAACGTGTACGGGTAGTTCATCACGATCTAAAGGCAGAACTAAATTCTCAAATTAGATCAATGATTGGAAAAGTTGATTTAATAGCGCACCTTGCAGCAGGCAGTCACGTCGACCGATCTATTGCGTATCCTATGGAATTCGTACAAGATAATATAGTGGGCACTGTTAATCTAATGGACTATGCTCGTAATTTAGATAGTTTAGATCTATTTGCATATTTTTCAACAGATGAAATTTTTGGTCCAGCACCTGTTGGAGTTAGCTACAAAGAAAATGACAGATATAACAGCACCAATCCTTACAGTGCTAGCAAAGCTGCCGCAGAAGAAATGGTAGTTGCATACGAGAATACCTACGGCCTTCCAGCAATTGTTACCCACACTATGAATGTATTTGGGGAAAGACAACATCCTGAAAAGTATATTCCTATGTGTATCAGAGGTGTTCGAGATAACGAAAAAATTACAGTACATGCTAACGCAGAAAAAACAATTGCCGGATCAAGGCATTACATACATGCTCGAGACGTTGCAGATGCATTGATGTTTTTATATCATACTGACCTTAGTAAATTAGAACCAGACTACGGTGGCGCAAAATGTCAAAAATTCAATATTGTAGGATCTACAGAGATTGACAATTTAAAATTAGCACAGTTTATTGCAGATGTCCAAGAAAAACCGCTCAACTACGAAATGTGTGATTTCCACACTAGTCGACCTGGCCACGATTTGCGATATGCACTAGATGGTAATAAGATGAAACAGTTAGGATGGGAACCTCAGCCTGCATATAAAAGATTAGAAGAAGTAATACATTGGACATTAAAAAACAATAGATGGCTAATAGTTTAATTAATATTAATAATTTATCAACAGCATTTGATAATTTTCATAAAGAAAAATATTCACACTGTGTAATTGATAATTTTTTAAATGAAGATGTTGCTACCCAGATAGCAGCAGATTTTCTTGCGTATGATTCTGGATTATTTAACGGCAACTATGATAATCAAATTGAACTGAAGCGTACTTGTAATATATGGGATAGATTCCCTGCGAGTATCTACCAACTAATAACATATCTTAATTCACCTACATTTATAGACGTACTATTGACATACACAGATTGCGGCACGCTATATTCTGATCCAGGAATCCACGGAGGTGGCTTACATTCTCATCCAGATGGCGGTAAACTAAATCCGCATCTTGATTATAATCTTCATCCTAAATTAGGCCTACAGAGAAAGTACAATCTTCTTATCTACCTTACTCCTGATTGGCAACTAGAATGGGGAGGAGATTTTGGCATATGGGGAAGTGATGGCACTGCTCCCACTCATCTAATTAAACAAATATCTCCTATCTTTAATAGAGCAATTTTCTTTGATACTTCCCAGTCGTTCTGGCACGGACTAGCAACTACTGTTTCATGCCCACTAAATATATCAAGAAACAGTCTAGCAATATATTACCTAACAGATCCGCCAACTGACACCAATACTCGAAACAGAGCACTTTTTTCTCCTACTTCGGATCAAAAAAATAATCTTGAAGTATTAGACTTAATAAAGAGGCGAAGCATTACTAATGGCAATAATGTAGAACAGTGGAATAGATTATGAATTTTCTTTTTGAAAACACTCAAGAACAAACAAATTTTTTAGAATGTCCAGATGTTAACTCATCAGGTATACGACGATTTACTACTAGTCCGTTTGTATCTTCTTTAATTAGATGGAAAACTACAAAGCAGCCTCTGTCCGGTCTTAACAGCATATCTGTAAAAGTAGATTTATCAAAAAATAAAAAATTATATGACAAGTACATTATATCAACCGGAGTAGCACATTCACCGTGGGATTGGTGCGGGTATACTGAGCTAAACACGCAGTATGATTCTTATATGTCTGAACGAAAATCAGTATTTGCCTATCTAAGCGAAAAGCAACTATCAGCAATTCGCAAAAAGAAATGCTACTTACTATTAGATCAATCGCATGAAGGCTATCATACTATTTGGCTGTTTAAGTGGTTTCACGACTGCTGTTCTCATTACAATATAAACCCAACTCAAGTAATATATGTAACTGGCAATCTTGCAGTTATTGAACAGTATAGTAATTGGTGCAGTGAGAATGTACCCCAATCAAAACTATGCGTAATTCCAAATATACAATTTGAAGAATTTATACAAACCGCTGTTGAAAATCAAATAAGAACTCTGCCAACATCTAGTCAACAAGTAGAATACAAAACAAAAAATATAGAAGACATCAAAGTATACAACGCATTTCAAAAGCGATCACGTCCCCACCGAATCTGGCTGTTCAGCAAGTTATACGAAAATCAATTAATGAATGATGGCGTCAATAGCATGAATTCTTTTAGTTATCGTAACTCTCACTATGAAGGTCGAGTGCTTGATCCAGAATTATACAAATCGTTTATAAACTTGTTACCTATGTATCCTAGAAACAATCTTGATAGTAAGAATAAAAAAGGATTTGAAGGATCGTTGGGCGACTTGTTTGAACAAGATTTAAATCAGCAAGAAACATTAGACACTTGGATCAGTGTAGTTAGTGAAGCATCATTTGCTGAAGATACTTGCTTTATAAGTGAAAAAAGTTTTAAGCCAATTGCAGTCAATCATCCATTTATACTGTATGGAAACAAAAATAGTTTAAAATATTTTAGAGAGCTAGGATATAAAACATTTGGTGAATTTATTGATGAGTCTTATGATAGTTTAGAATCTTGGGATAGACTAGATGCAATTATAAAAATAATACAAAATATTAAAGCAATGTCTTCCGATGAAAAATTAAAATGGTTCATATCAATGCAGCCTATTTTAGATCATAATTTTAAAACCTTAGAAGAAAATACAAGAAAGCGATTACCAAGTTCTATAACTTTATTGCACAACTATTTTCTTGGAAACTAATAATGTACAATAAACAAATTATCGAAATCAATACTGATCTCAAAAGAACACGTAAAGCTATCATTAGCTTAGGATGCTCTTTTGTTGAAGGTCAAGGCGCAGTTAATCAAGAAATTTATGACAACTATGAATGGAGTATGACAAAGACCGGAATTCCTATGAGTCCTATCTTAACTGCTAGTCAACAAACTACTTTGCTTTCTAATCATCCTGAATTGTTACTAGAAACTGGAGGTATAAATTGGACATTTATGGAATATCAAAATGCATTTGTTAATATACTATGCAAAAAATATTTTGATGCAGGCTATACTCCCATTAATTTTGGTCTAAGAGGTAAGGGTAATCGAGCTTCAATTAAAAGTTTGTATTTTCATCCTCAACTAAATTGGCAGGACATTGACGAGTTGATAGTTATATATGTGCCAAGCGGCCCTGAACGTTTTGATTTTGTAAGTGACGAATTCAATGAACACCAGCAGTTTCAATGTGCTTGGCCTTGGTATGAAGATCAAGAAAAAAGCCCTCGGAAGACACTGTGGAAAGGATACGGTACTGCAATATACAGCGAAAAGTCAGCAATGCTAGAGCAAATATCAAATGTTATTGAATTGGAAAACTGGTGTAAACTAAAAAACGCAAAATTAATAATTACTCCTGGATTTGATAGATCGTATAAAAAAGAAAGATTTAACGAAATTATTCAAAATACAGTAGAGAGGAATCATCTCCAACAAACTACAAAGTATACAGACTATGCACATGACAAAAAAACAACTAGACGATCTGTTGCTGACCAAACAATATTTAACGCAATTGTAGAGCAATGGCCATGGGACAAAATGTTTGTTCCGCAGGGCTGCAACACATTTATGGACTTATGCCTAAAGCAAGAAGGGCTAGAACACACTGGTTACTGGGACTACAATGGCAAGGGAACTCCTAATTATTGGATAACCAAATGCTGTCATCCTAGTGCAAAGGGGCACGATCTATTTGCACAAGAACTTTTTAAATTCATTACGGCGTAATATGTATAAGTTGCTAAATGCAAGCCCGTTGCCTGATTATGTAACTGATTATAAATTTTTAAAATCCTTAATACTAAATTACGCAGACGATGCAACACCCGGGCACCAAATTTATTCAAATAAGTTTACTTCGTATGATTCGCCTGCCCTGTTTGAGAAAAATTTACAAACTCAGCCAGATGACTGGCATTATCGATCAAAAGAAGTAACATACGCTTGCAATCTTAATGGTTATAGAGCAGACGAGTGGCATTTAATTGACTGGCAAAATGCTGTTGTAGTATTTGGATGTTCTTGCACACTAGGAGTAGGGTTAGCTGAGGATGAAACAGTTACTGCTCAATTGTCTAAAATGTTAAATAGACCAGTGGTTAATATGGGCGCTAGTGCATCTTCTATGCAATTTTCTTTTATAAACTCAACATTACTATCTAAGTATTTTCCAACTCCGTATGCTGTAGTCAACTTATGGACAAATATAGATAGATTTACTATTTTTAAAGATTACAAGATAGATCACGCTGGTCCGTGGGACGATACGGCTATGTATAAAGAATATGCAACTAATATCCATCATTCAATGACAGAAGCTAGCTACATATCTATTGCAAGTAGGGAGCTTTGGAAAAATCGGTGCAAGTATTATTCTGCTAGTTTTTTTGACCAAACAGCACACTACACAGAAAGTGCATGGATTGAAATTGATAATCAAGCAAGGGATCTAACTCATCCTGGAAGAATATCATCTAAAAAAATGGCTCGATTAATTTCTAGAAATATTGCTTAAAAAATAGTTTTAGTTGATTTATTAATGTCGGTTTTAAGTCTAACTATATCAACCTTAAACTCTATTTTCACAATCTCGTCTTTATATTCTCGAAGCGTTTCTACTAATCTAGTAGCAATTGTATCTTGGTCTAAACTGATAGTCTGTTCTTTAATATTAATTTCCCATACTCTGCCGTTAGCAAACTCTAGATGAACTACATCTAGATAAGCTATAGGCACCGTATTCATATAAAGATCCTCAAAGACTTCTGGCCATTCTTTGACCAGATGTCTTGGAGGTTTAAACAGCCGACTAGGCATCTACTGATTCTTTAGCCTTTGTTGTTTTTTTAGCCGGAGGATCTAACTCGTCTGCATCTTTACGTAGCTTGGCTGCTTCTTTATACATGGCATCTGCTTGACTACGATAACTTTTAGCAATATCTTTATCAGACAATGCTTCGTTTGATACAGCTTGAGCACGTACTGGCGCAGGAATGTCAGTGTCAACTGCCGGTACAACTTCTTTCTTCGGTTGCTCTCGCAACTTAACTGATGGAGTTGATCCCTTAACGAAGTTACATAGCTCGTCGATTGTGCAATTCTTTTGCTCTGCAATCAATACATTTAATTGATCCAACGGCATATTATGCTGATTAGTTGGAGTCATAATAACTGAATCAGATGGAACCTTCTGCATACGATTATCAATTTGCATAGCCTGCAACATTGGTCTACCGTCTGGGAAATACTTGACAAACATCTGCTCACCAAATTCAAATGAATCTTGTGCAGGCTCAGTTTCGACTAGATCCATAATAGCATTATGATATTGATCTGGCAATGTTGCTGTAGGCAACACTAATGACATATGTGATTCGCCTGGCAATGTACGGAAAACAACAATAACTTTATTACCGCTGTTTTTCATTTTACCGATGTGTTTTAATGACTGCATATTAAGCCTCCTTTTTGTTTGCTACAGATTCTAAGAATGTGTTTAACTTATTGAAAGTTTTACCTACCGCTTCTAGCTCTGCTGCTTTAAACGCCCCGCGCTGACTTGCTACTTCTATAATACTCTTTAGTGCAACTAGATCGCTGATATTAAGATCAGTACTAGATTGTGCTCCTTGAGCTGGCTGTGCTGCAACATCTTCGATTGCTTTAACTTCTTCTGTCATATTAGGTTCTCCTTAAATGTGGACAGGCTAACATAAAGTATGTTAGTTCTTTTTGGTCTTCAAACGCCACAAACGTGGCAGATTTTAATTTTCCGTCTTTATCAATTGCAGGTGATCGAACAACACAATATCGTCCTTTCAGTCTAGCATCAACCCAATCAATTAACTCATTATCAAATAGTACCATCTCTCCAATTTTTGTTTTGGCAAAATGTGGAGGCAATGTGCTTACTCTACGTTGTTTTAAAATAGCAATAGGGTTGAGATTGAACATAGTGAAAATATTTATAAATTATTGTTGTTAGGTTGCTGATTCTTGGCTAAATCTTTTTGCTAGGGCCTTGTTATATCCTATCTTACGGATATCCCCAGAAAATAGATAAAGCTCGAATGCAGCACGTTCACGTAGTACAATGATATATTTTTTTGTTATAAAATAGGGAGATTCAATAAAGTTATCCAACCAAACTAGTACTTGAGGAGTAATAGCAAAGTCTTTAGGAAAGTCTACTTTATATGTTTTAATTTTAGCATGATCGTTGATAAACGTCAATGCGTGTTCACTCAAACGTTGCCCGCCTTTGTCCTTATCGCGAACGTTCCACCACCACAGACTGCGATATTGTTTGAGCGTATCCGAGTCGGCTGGTTGTCCTGCAGCCTCTAAGAATACCTTAGTATAGGTATCCTTGATGTCCATATTATTCTACCTTTTCACCAGTGGTTAATTTGTATACTTCAAAGTCTTCAGTTTTAAAAAGACGATTTAGTTTCTTAGCAAGATTATGCGCATGACCAGGATTGCTAAAACTTACTTTCTTATATTTTGGGCCGGGGTAGCTAGCAACTAGACTACCACTCTTTAGATTAAAAGGTTGGCCTTTATAGAAAACCGCCCAGATAGCTTCACTATTAAGAATCTGTTCGATCTTAAAGTTTTCTTTATTTGCATGTTCTAACAATACTTTTGGCTTTGGTCTGCTCATACTATACGTGTTCCTAGTTAACCACGTATATATTTATATCAATTAAAGCCGCCCCCGTCGAACTTAACATCGATATTAGTAGTTGATTCCTTAATTACAGACAACATAGCATGTATTTCTTGTACAGTCTTGCCTAATTTGCTAGTCATAATAGCTAATTCTGCTGTTAGATCTCTAGCTTCTTGAATACTGATACGAATATCTTTTTGTTGACTACGTTCGGCAGCAACTACCCGCTGAATTAGCTTTTCTACACTAGGTAGATTAGTAGGAAGATTACTTTGAGACATTTGCTAGTACCTGCTTCATTTCAATTTCTGTTTTAAACGGACCTTGATATTCATAGCGTTGTAATGTAATAAGTTTGGGACAGTGACTCTTGACCCACCCTTTTTCAAATTTAATAACATAGTATCCAGCACAGTACAAACTCTTGCTATCTCCGCTCTTAGTAAAGAGTGGAAGCTTTCTTTGAATATCAAACATTGAGTTGTGCGGAGTGGCACTAGTTGTATATCCGTGGACTTCATTTGGTTCTGCACCTGTTGCTTCTTTAATAATCTTAACAACAAAAAACGCTTTGCCAAACTCTCGAGTTAGACTTTCTTTGTTATCGTAAATTTTAATTCCAAATTCATTGCTTAGAACAAACCGGTTGTCATCATTCATCCTAAGTGTTCCAAACTTTTCTCCGCCTTTTTCAACAATCCAAAATTTATTGTCGATGATCGGTTTAGCATGTAGTTCTGTTGTCATAGTGTGTATCTCGCATTTAAAGGTTCAGCATATGCTTGTGCTTGATCTGAAATCTTCTTTAGATCGTACAGTCCGCAAAACTTCATAAGTCGCAGACCAACTTGACTAATGTTTTTATTAGCACTAGTTGCTTCTGCAATATTCTCAACCATAATAGATTTAATATCGTCGGGCTGGTGTGCAAGGTCGATGAGTCGACGATTGCGTTCGTAATCTTCTAGCACTCGATGTTCTAGTCCGTTGTGGTCAGTCCATCTCTGTAGCATTAGGTTGTTCCACGAAAAGCCTTTGCTTTTACGATCTTCAAACGCTTCAGTGAGGCCTACTTTTTTGCTTGTGCCTTTAGTGCGTACACCGGGATATGCTGAGAAGACATTATCGCTAGTATCGCCACGCATACATTTTTCAAACAACAACCACTCTGGATCTGGGATTGCTTTAGGTAGTTGTGTTTTCTTGTCAATGACTCTTTTACCTTTTGCGTCAAATACGCCTTCATGGGTAATTGTAGTTTCCATTACACCGTTGTACTGTTTTACATTAGGCGCAATTAATTGTACAAAGTCAGTGTCAGTACTAATAATGATGTGATTGTCGTTAGGATGACTCTGTATCCAGCCAGCAATAAGATCATCTGCTTCTAGGCGAGGATGTTGCATAACTGTACAGTTAGTCTTATCTTTGATAAAGTCTTTAAACGTGTCAAATGCTTCCCAGAAGATTTTTTCTTCGTCTGCTTCTTTTTCGGTATGTGCGGCACGAGCTGCTGCACGTTGAGCTTTATAAGGCTTGTAGTAATCTTTGCGCCAGCTGCGACCTTCTAAACAGAAGATAACGTGACTGCCGTTAAAGTCTTGCCACGCCTTCTTCACGCTGTTAAGAGTGATATGAAACGCCATGCCTAGCTTAATATCAGCGTCGCCGTTAATAACGTGTCTAGCACGAAAGAATGTATTTGCTGTATCAACTATAATGTAATTCATTTGTTGTTCTTTTTAACTGTGTTAATATCGATCACACCAGTGTTTACTGCACCGCCGAAATCACCATCTATCACTACGCCTGCGCATAGTTCACGGAACCAACGATCGACAATCTCTTCTTCTTTGTCGCCATCAAACCCGTAACCTTCTTGCTTTAATTTTAACACAAACTGTTCGTTCCAGTCAAGCTCAAAAAACCCATTACGGATGTTGTCTTTGTTTACATGTGTTTCGATTACACCTACCCAAGGTTCTTTTAAACGAGTTGCTTTATCTTTTGCGCTAAGTTTCGCTACTTCTTCTGCTTCTTTAGCAAGCACTGCTTGTTCTGTTGCTTCTTTTGCAATTTGTATAGAACGTTCTGCATCTTCTACAGCACGTTTAGTTTCGGCTTTGATCTTATCAATGCCAAACAATTTTTCAACCCACTTGTTCATTATGTACCCCACTCATTTTTAAACAGCGGCACTTGCAGTCGGTCACTGTATCGCAAACCGTTCTTCATAGCTAGCACTGCTACGTTCTTATTGTTCATAGCATATACACTTTCGACACCGCCGACTGGCATTAAGTAGACATGTCCTTTAAACCCTGCTGCACGGAATGCAGCAATTGCACGTTCGGCATCGGCAAAGTCTTGTTCTGTAGCAATAACAAACTTCAAATATGCTGTACCAACTTCTTCATACTCACAAACAACTTCTGGCTTAATAGCGTCTTCCCACTTTTCACCACTGCATGGCAGTTTAGCACTTACACTGAATGTAAGTTCTTTACCTACTTCACTATTCCACTTAGCCAAGAAACCTTTAAACTCCGGAGTCAGTTTTTGAGTACCGTTTGTTTCAAAAGTAATCTCTTTCAAGTCACGCATCTTGGTGTTGTTAAGCAAATCCGGATAAGCACGTTGCCAGCCCAGTAGCGGCTCGCCGCCTGTAATAACCAAGTGTTCGTCCTTCCAATGATCCTGCGGGAGAATTTCCATAATACGATCTACAATTGCTTCGCTTGTAAGCATCGGACTAAGAGTTTTGAACTCTGGCATCCAGCTAGCGTAGCTATCACAGCCAGTACTAACTAGTGGCAAGTCCTCGTATTTTGCAAACATATGAGCAACTACTGAAATTTCTTCAGCTTCCTTGCTTAGTTCACCTCTAGGCATGCCAAATCCGCTACACGTAAAGTTGCAACCAAATGTGCGTAGAAATACAGAAGGGACGCCCATATAACGTCCTTCACCTTGAATGCTGTAAAACAGCTCTGCGATTTTAATTTTACTCATAGTTTATTATACACTCTTTTTCTGTAATTGCCAAGAACCGTTGCCTTGATCTAGCCATTCTAATGTGTCTCCTTCTTTCCAATTTTGCATATCTAACAGATCTTGCGGTATTGGCATAATAAGATCGCCATTCTCGGGATCTTCTTTTAGGGTAACTGTCCAGTGTGTCATATTCTATCACTTAATAATATTTTACAAAGTAATGCGTCTTGTTCGTTATTGAACTCAAACGACATTGAATTTTCTGTAGGATGGGATGTGTACTTATCACCAGGAAGCCCAAACTGTTCTAAAACCATCGCGCAGGTTTCATTCCACCAATGACTATTTTGATTATCCCAAGGAACGAGTATAGTATTCATCGGCCTCTTAAATTAGTACTAGTCTTACTAATCTTAGGACCTGCGCTTTCAAAGTCCATGCCCGCCATGCGACCTTCATACTTACTACCATTCCAATTCATCAATAGTTTAACACTCTTGTTCATAACCACAGTAAGGTTACGTCCCTCGTTACACTGCATGACTTCAGCCTCCATCTCTCTTTTACTGGAAACCTGAGTAACAGTACAGGTGTTATCGTGCCTAGTTATTACACTCATTTTGTCCACCATTCTTCATAAGGAAATTCAATCCACACATCGTTTTCGGCTTTGTTAACTTCCATACCACAGTAGTTCATACCTACGCTGCATTGGCTAGATAAGTTATCAACAACAACAGCAAATCTTACGTTGTTACTCCAGATCTGTTGCCAACTGGTGTCATCTGGAAAACAGCCACTTGGCCAATCATTCATCAGCCAGTTTAGTGTACTGCCTTGATCATTAATGTCGTCAACAACAAGAATGTTCTTTCCGTAAAACGCATCTTCAGCCATGCCTAGATTGCTAGTACATTCTCCGCCGTCACGCAAACTGATATCTAACGATTGCATGGGAACGTTTAAGTAATGGCTGATCATTACAGCAGGCAATAATCCGCCTCTTGTAAGTCCTACAATGAAATCCGGCTTCCAATTATCTGCGGCAATTTCTCTACAGATAGTAGAAACTAAACCTTTAAATTTTCTGTCATTAATTATGAGTTTGTTCATTTTGTTCTTTACGAGTTTTTAAATAATATTCATTTTGAATCCATTCATCATTTACTAGAAATCCCCATTCTCGTTTGTGGGGACCTGGCATAAACAATGTCCAAGGAGTTATTCCTTCTTTTAATTCAATGCGGTGATAACTAGTAGGGCTAGACACGCGAAAATGACCGGGTCCACGCCACTTACGAATCTCGCAACTTTTTGTACCATCTGGATTAAATTCTGGAATCCATTCATAATAGCCACCTTTTAAAATTAAAGTAAAATAACTCCATGGATGATCGTGAACATCATCTGGATCACCTTTATGGAACTTGTGTAGAAACACATTAAACGGAAAATGCTTTCGATCTTTTAGAAAAAGATAATAACGGGTTAACAACGGTTCGTTGCTCACTCGATCCATAATTATACGTTTACGACCCAGCCTATCTAAAAAATCGAGAAACCATTTCATTTACGTGTCTCCATATTTACTAAAGAAGCAATACACTTATCGCTTATTGGATTCTTGGAGACTCAATGTATCAAAGAACTCTTTCTTTGTACCTGGATCTTTATTAAACGCACCTTTAAGCACTGAAGTAGTTGTTGAACTATCGTGTGCCATTATGCCTCGGTTCTCACAACATCCATGAGTCATTCTTAAATATACACCTACGTTTTCTGAATCAGTTGCTTTACTAATTTCTCGAGCAATGTCATTACATAGTTCCTCTTGTAGGGTGCCACGGCGAGCGCACCACTGAGCAATGCGAGTATACTTGCTAAGACCAATTAGTTTTTCTGCCGCAATAATGCCAATATAAGCAACCCCAGTAACGGGTTGGTGATGATGTGAACACATACTACGAAGTTCACTGCGAACCACGAGCATGCCTTCGTAACGGTCTGCCGAATTGTTTGGAAATGCTGTTACGTCTGGTGCTGGATCATATCTGCCTGTCATGATTTCATTAAAGTACATTTTAGCAAGCCGCTTTGCAGTGCCTTTGCTATTTGGATCTGTTTCTCGATCAATAAGCAAGCGATCTAGCACACCTTCAAATGCTTCTGCTGCTTCGGTGATTAGTGTATCCTTTTCAACATCGCTAACGTATTCGCTGATGTTGTCTCCTGCCCAAAACCGTTTGTTATCGCGTTTGAGTTTGTCGCGGATAACCTGGCTTAGCGGTCTTCCGTCTTCTTCTCTATAATTCAATTGTGTCAATATATTTCTCCGATGTTTAAGCAGTGGATTGCCTGTATAGTTTTATTTTAGCATCTCTAATAGTTTATTGCAACTAAAATAATGTTCAGTTAATGCATCTACTTGTTTATTTAGGCTGGGTAAAAACTTTTCGTAATTTTCCATGTACTGTATAATCTTGTAGCAGATTTCTTGTCTATGGATATTATAGTTCTCCCAAGTATCAGTCCATTCGCTCGGATACTTGAAAGTATCAAATGCCATTTCGCTGTAGCTTAGTCTATCTGGCATCATTGGAACAGCGCCCACTAATGCACCTTCATACCAACTAATGCCTAACGTTTCTTGCAAGTTTGCACTAAACACAATCTTAGATTGTCCTAGCAGATTGTGGTATTCATTCTTTGTCAGCTGTTGATCCTGACATACAACAAACTCATACTGAGGCAAGTGCATAGCTAAGTCACGAAAGATATCTACTTGTTTCTCTGGCGCTATGCGATGAGGGAACAGTATAAGGTCACGCTTTGGCATGTTCTTATACATAGTCAATGTATCTTCCATATACTCCATGGGCCACCCAGTCTGGACAATCTTCTTAGAAACTTTATAGTTATAAACTGTACCTAAGTTAACCTCTAACAAATTGTTACGAAACATATCGATATGAAAATTCGTAGCAAAATAGTTATGATCGAACGCATGAAAGAAACTTTTCTCAGCGTGTCTAACCCAAGGCTTATTACCAACAAGACGTCCTAAAAAGTCTTGTGGGTCATAACTGCCAGCATGCCATAGTCCATGTGTAGTTACTGGAATACCCAGTAATTCGCTCATGTACTTGAGATTGATGATACCAGGGTGCCAAGCATCAGTAAATATAAAATGATCACCTGGGCGAACGGCTCCATTACAAAATAAACGGCCCAGCTGCTCAACTTGACTAGCCTTGTATATATTAGTTCCGCCAAAGTTGAGAAACGCTCCAGGAGTAGTTGCACTAGGAATATCCGCAGGGCCTGATATAATTTGAACATTGTGTCCTTTCTCTCGTAGTAAGGCAGGCACATGGGACTGCCATTGTCCAGTGTACCTTGTCTCGACTGCTTCTAAATCAACGAGAAAAATTCTGCTCATTGCGCTTTCCGTTATTATCCCAACGTGGGTTCTTGCCTAGGTAAGGCCGGCGCGGTCGCTTGCTTGCTAGGAACGCACCATAGTTAGGAGCACCTTCTTTGCGGTAAATTTCCGCAGGGTCAAACTCTCGAAGTTCCATACGACAAAAGTCTTGAAACGCTTCCAAGTCATCAAAGATCCGAACAATGTCGGGGCGATTTTTAAAATAGGCAACGTCGCGGTAATTCTTAGCCATGTTAGCTTTCCTTAGTACTTAATAATATTATTATGGTTTGTATTCGATGATACCATCGGATTCACCGTCTTCTGACACTACAATTTCGTAGTATCGATTTGATCCATATGCTGGAATCAAATGCTTTTCCAAGATGTCTGTTGCAATCATTTCGCAACTCTTGTGATTCATTTTACCGTCTTTAATAAATTCTGCCAATGCCCACTTAACAAGGAAGAACTCTAATTCACGGTCTAAGTGTGTAACACTAATCTTTACTTCAACTTTGAACATGTGTCGATGTTCATTTTCAAGAAACTGGATACGTGGATCAATTGATCCAGCGTTTGGGTAATAGTGAAACCCTTCAAATTCTGTACGAACTTTAATAAACGTCATAGTTGCTGGGCGAATGTCTTGTTTAATAATCATAGAATGTACTTTGATGATATAGGTCCTTTGCCTTGCAACCCGAAATGCTCTTTGATTGTAGATCTACAAAGTGTACGTTGATACTGTGCTGCCTCTGTTGGACCTTCTTTAGTAAATTGCATATTATCAATAATTGTAACACATTCTTCTAGCAATAGTCTAGCAAAATTCTCTTGATTGGTAACATTGACACCTAAAATATTTTCAGTTGCCTTGTCTAATGCACGTTTAATTTTTTGGTTCATCTCATACTTTCCATAGTTATAATTTTACCAAGTTCCTCACCGAGGTCTTTGTCATCGTGAATGATGTACATTTTATTATTGTCCTCATCACGTTTACGATCATAGTTACGAACTTCTACTACAAAGCCGCCACTACCTTTGTAGACCTGTAGTTTCATGCCATCGCTATGAAAACGCTCTTCTGATTCTCTAGTGGGCTTCTCGTACTCAATCGCGTCGTCATTTTGATTAAGGACCCAGTTGCGGAATCGTTGTTTCAATGTCATTTTTATGCTCTTTACTTTATTAACTGCGGTGCGTGTGCCTTGAACTCGGCAACCGCTAGTGCCTATTCCACGTGAATTACGGGTTGATACTTTACTAGAGGAGTTGTGTATGCTGATCCATGTGGTCCCATTACTTTACAATCTCATCGTTTTTGTATTGTGACCAGTCTGCAAACTTACTACGATCCATTAGCGTATGTAGACTATGAGACCATACGCCGGGATTGGTTGCTTTAAAATCTTTATCATCAATCTTTAGCATTGTATTATAATTCCATAACTTGATATATGGAATAGGCACACGAATCTGCGGAATAAAGTTATTGTATTCGCAGTAACCGCTTTCATGAAACTCTTCTACCTGGCTCATTGGAATATCTAGACTGCACAGATACTCTTTCTTCAAAAAGTAAAAGATCATCTCTTCCCAACACTTATGCTCTTCGTAGTCTTTAGGGTTAAAACTATGATTAGCGCCAAAGAAGATATGCTCACAGCCCTGTAAATTCAATGCAATATTTCCTACAGGTTGTACGCCTGTAACAAACAAAGTTTTTAACCCGTATGCAGGAGTATGTTCTACTTCATTACCGATAAAGAATACAATATCGTCAGCAACGCCGTCTGCGTAATCACGTTTCATTCTTCAAAACCTCCATCTTTCATTTCTTGTGTGCGTTTACGTTCTTGCAGTTCTGCTTCATGGACATCACACAATGTACGTATCCATCCGTCGCCTCGTCTCTTTCCAACACTACCACACTCTTCGCATGTAATGTCTGCCCACGATTCTGCCATGCTAACTAGACCGCGAATGTAGTCATCGCCGCCATCGTAGTAGAAACGCAGTCCACCAAACTTTTCTTTAATCTGTGCCACAGTTACTTGTGGAACAACTTCCGCTGTTTTATTCTTCCAGTTGAGGTGATGCTGGATATTAGAACAGAGTGTTTCTAACAGTAGATACCAGCCAGCGCCTACAGAAAAGCCGCCGTAATCACCTGCAAACATCTTGGGAAACTGTTCTTCCATATTCTTGGCAAATGTTTCGTACTTGTTAAGTCCTTGATCTTCACCCATTACCATGTACTCAAATCAGTGATGTCAATTTTAGTATCGACATCTTTATCATTGTCATTAAAGAGATTAAATTCAATAGTAATCCCTTCCCCTATGCCACTACTACGATCTACCCTGATAGTGAACCATTCTATTTCTTTAAAATGGGTCACTATCTCGGTGAGCTTTTCAATTTGTTTACGATTAAGTGATAGTGTATTCATACATTAATTATAGCATCAAATTGCTCAGTTAGCAATGTTATTCTGCTACCAGTTTATCCAACTCGCCATCTTCGCGATCATCGTTCCACGAATCCTTGTCTTCACTGCCTTCTTCATAGAACAGATCGTTTGAGATATTCGTAACGCCACCACGCAAGCGTGAGCCTTCCAAATTCTGCATAAAGCCTCTAGTCTCTGCGTCAGCAATCATAGCAAATGCGGATTCTTTGTCTGGACAGCCAAACAGCTCTTCAACAAAACGATCAAAGTACAGAATGTTACGGGGAACCCAATCACTATACTCGTCACTCATGTCACGATCTTTGTTCTTCTTCCACAGTCTCCAGTCTGGTCGGATCTTAGCCTGTTCAATATCTGCCAAGTTGTTAGCACGTTGTACAGCAACAATATGTTGATAAACATTATGACCCATCATCAGTGCATAACCAAAGCTGTCCCACGAAGTCTTGCCTTCTTTGCCAATCTTGTTTAGCATTCCTGGCTTGTAGTGACAGATATCTGAAACATTTAGTCTGCGACCAATCTCGCTTTCGAATGGAAACGGAATGTCCGGGCGCGACGCAAGTGCTTTATTATCTGGAGCTTTGTCCATAATAACACTCCACCGCTTGGCTGTATGCTGACTGTTAGTGTAAACAAGTCCGTGTGCAGTTGCAATAAACGGCGACGCACAATCAAAGCTAATTGTAAAGTTAGGATTAATATGTTTACGGACCTGACGTTGAATACTGGTCAAATAGCACGACCAATCTAATTGTGCAGTGCCCAAGAAGTGCATCCAATCCTTGCCTTCTAGCATACCGTCAAACCGCATAGTGATTATGCGGCGTAGTGCAATATGCATCTTACACATATTCGCACCGCCCATTGCCCACCCTTCAGCGGCTTTATCGCCCCAAACTTTCTTATCGCTAAACTCTTTAACACCTTCGTACCACGCTTCGGCAGTATCCCAGTTACTACCTTGTAGAACGTTTAGGAACTTAGTAGCACCTAAACGATTGTCCAAGAAGTACTTGTTATTGTGACGAGTTTTATCTAGACAGTCTTCAAATGACTTTAGTCCTGTCTTTGGACTATGAATATGGTCACATGCCCACGTAGGAACGTCTAGCATCATTGACCAATCAGCAGTTAGTTCAAGCCAGTTAAGAATATCATCACGAGTCTTGTTAGCTTTTTTGCCTTCAAAGTCTAGCCAATCAAACTTAAGGATACCTTTACCAATCTGGTAACCACCGGAGTCGCCCAAGATCATTGTTTTGTTGCGATCACGTTGCTGAATCATTGAGTCATGATCCATAGTCTTAACTAGATCTAGTTGTGCATGGCCTGCTGAATACAATCCGTACTTGTAATAGAAGTATCCTTCTTCTGGGTTTAAGAAGTTCATACCTTCGATGCCTCGATCAAAACCCGCTGGAATTCGATCTTTGGGTACAAAATCTCCCTTGCGTTGTTTTGCCACGTAGGTAGAATAGAAACTACTAATCGCAGGCAAATAGACTGCGTAGTCTTTCTGTAGGGGTGTTAAATCAACTGGTTGTTTGCTCATATTCTCTCCATAATTTTACTGTTATATCTAATTGTTGTCTTGCCTGTTCTAAATTGTCTAATGCTATTTTAACAGCCTTATTGTCATTTGCCAAGCTATGCAACTTTAATTCTTCGTCACGCTTCTTACGTACCCATTGTACTATGTCTAGTATATCTTGATCAAGGCCTACAGTAGCATAGCTGGTGGATAAGTATTGCCAACTGGAGCCATTAAACACTTCTATATCAGTGCCGTTGATTCTCAGCATACCCATCATTGGATTAGCAGCGTTCGGGGCAACATACGGCAGGACAGTGTTGCCGCTATTTACCGTTACACCGTTATAACCTTGTAAGCCCTTAATCATATTTAGGCCGCTTGTGCTGGAATGATATATTTGTAAGTAGCAAGACCGCTGTCTAAAGTAATCTGGATAGCACCTTCATTACTCAAAGACATCTTTGTGTTGTTAACATCCGCAATCTTAAGGATACTCAAGATTGGCACAATAGGCCAAGTCCAACCACGATCCAATTTACCCGCAACGTTTTGTGCAAAGATAAACT